>Ga0193738_1000011_pt1 | contig 143933 bp, 126 predicted proteins | sample L2a1metaG_FD_144927 | JGI IMG/M metagenome (GOLD analysis project Ga0193738, IMG submission 144927) | Soil microbial communities from a riparian zone of the East river system, Colorado, United States - L2a1 | ecosystem: Environmental > Terrestrial > Soil > Riparian zone | place: USA: East... | reverse complement strand
CAGCGACATTCGATTTTTTTAGAACAATAGATACACCACTCATCGCCGGAAGAGAAATCTCTGAGCGACAACCATCCGATACGTTGCATGGCGTGCTACTGAATGAATCTGCCCTCAAGACATTCGGGTGGTCACCTGATGAAGCGATCGGCAAAAAAATAAGAGTGGGTGATATTGTAATAGACGGTGAGGTAATCGGCATTATTCCGGATTTCAATTTCGGATTGTTGCGATCACCTATTCAACCTTTGGTTATGTATTTTCCCCGAACACATTTGCAGGACATTTACGTTCGCTTTCAGGGTGGAAGCGACAAGCAAGCCCTGCTCACCTCCATCGAACAAAATTGGAAAATCGCAGCGCCAGAGTTCCCGCTTGATTTCACTTTTTTAGGTGAGTATCTCAATAGCCTGTACATTTCCGAAAAATTCTTTTTCATGTTGTTCAAGTTATTTGCCGTAGCCGCTATACTCATTTCATGCCTGGGTTTGTTTGCACTTATTAGTCAGGATGTTGTCTTTCGAGTGAAAGAGATCGGTATCCGCAAAACACTGGGGGCTTCGGTCTCGAACATTTTATTAATGATCGTTCAGCCATTTGTATTGCTGATCGTTTTGGCAGGACTGCTCGCGACACCATTAAGTTGGTGGGGAATGAGAAATTGGCTTAATGAATTCAGCTATCATACGTCGATTGAGGGGTCTGTATTTGTATGGGCAGTGGTCACCACATTGACTATTGCTTTAGCGACAATAAGTTATAAGGCGATTCAGGCTAGTTTGGTCAATCCGGTAAAGTCATTGAGGAGTGAGTGATCCAATCTGATGCCTTACAAGAAAGAAGAGGGCACATTTTGTATCGAGAAATAGCCACTTATAACATGTTGATCATCCGCCATTTACGAGACTCTCCATAAGTTGGTTAAAAGCAACAAAGCCGAATTTTAGTCTTTCAACCCCACATTAAACTCATACAACGCTATCGTCCTTGATTATCCCTGTTTCAACTCCTCCATCTCAGCAATTGTTTCTTCCAGTTTCCGGAATACCCTTCCGTATATCAAACCTACATCCCATCTATAAATTCTACCTGCAAAATAAAATATCAGCACGGTTGCCACTCCCGCGATGACCCATGCAAATAACGGAACACTCCCAATAAATATTATGTCCGGGTATTCTTGGTACATTTTCGACGTTAGTGGGCCTTTATCCCATGCAGACCACATAACACTTATGGCAATTAAAAAATAGAGTGGATAAGTAAAACGTAATACTTTCTCACCCTTCAAGAGGGCATCTTTAAGCAATCGGTCGAACGACTTGAGATAGTCAAGACTGGTTGCTCCGTGATCCAGTGTTTTGAAGCTTCGTTTTTCACGTTTGCTGTACCATACCGTAAGAAGCATCATTATAGAAATGGCAACTCCCTGCCAAATGACATCCAGGAAATAATACATAATAGGAAAAACAATTGACATGCTGACAAGAGCAATTAAGTTGTTCCTGTACATCCTTTTCATTTTATCAACCAGATCCTTTGATTTTTGGTTGTACAAGTCATTAATTTTTGGGGCAACTAAGCTCTTTTCATTCAAAAAGCCCTCTTTCCAAATTACTTCAATTGAATTTTTCATCGAGTATTTTTTTTAAACGTTCCTTAATTCTGTTCACACGGACACCAATGTTATTTGCGTTGGTACCAAGGATGTCGGCAATTTCCTGATAAGATTTTTCTTCCAAATACAGAAGGATCAATGCCCTGTCTACTTCTGACAAGTGTCTGATTGCTATATACAATTGGTTCAAAGACTCGTCTTCAAAGGCCCTGTTTTCAATTATTATTACATCAGGTAAAACATCCGAAGTGAAATACGTTTGTCCCTTGCCTTTCGATTTCTTGAGTAGCGTCAGGCACACATTTAGAGAAATACGATAAACCCATGTTGACCATTTGCACTGTTCGCGAAAATTATCTTTACTTCTCCAGATTTGCAGACAAACCTCCTGGTAGTAGTCTTCAAAATCTTCCTGCGAATTAGTATATGCCCTACAGATTTTGATGATGATCGCCGCAAAGGGTAAAATCGATGTCTGGTAAAAATCTTTACTCACTTTGTTTGTTTTAGCGCTCAACCAGAAATTTCCTAGAGCGTTGCGTTAGCCAAGGAATCAGCACGATAAGTAGCCTAATTTCTTCATAATTCCGTTCTTTCCTTAGTTAGTGGCTAAATTCAAAGAACATTACACCCCCCGAATTTTTTTAGTAAGTGGGGACTTTATCTAATAATAAATGAACCTTGTTCTTTGTAGACAGGCAGGGCTATTAAGACGGTTTGTTTCTTAGTTATATCAGTAGGAGAACGTATTGGTGATAGTTATGGCAGAAAAGAATCAGTTATTTTCCGGCGCCCTCATTTTCTTATTCCTCATCGCCCATGGTTTTGCAAACGGTCAGGATTCAACTGCAATCAATAAACAAAAAAGAGCAATTCCAGCCATTCCGATGTTTAATTACAACCGCACCCAGGGAATCGTCGTGGGAGCATTGCTCTCTGGATTCTATAAGGTAAATAAGAAGGATCTTGTTTCGCCGTCTTCCAATACAGGCCTTATAGCAATGTATACTGAGCAGAAAAGCTACGCGCTGTTAATTTTTTCACGACTCTATTTAGCAGAAGATCGATGGCGTATCGTGGCGGCAGCAGGCGCTTTGGATATAAACTTTCAGTTCTACCTTGAAGATCCCGCTTTATCGGCAGGCAATTTTTATGACTATTCAACAAAAGCAAACATGATCGTGCTGCAGGCACAACGCAAAATATTCAGACATTTATATCTCGGTCCCACCGGCACATTTATCAAATCAACCACTACGTTTGGTATTCCGGATGTGTCAGGCCAGGATTCGGTAAGCAAAAGCAACCTGAACAGCATTGGCTATATCCTTAGCAATGACACGAGAGACCACGTTCAATACCCTACACGCGGAATGTTCGTCAATTTTAAAAACCAGTTTTATGGAAGTTGGGTTGGCAGTGATTATGGATTTGAAAGATACGTGGTAACCTACAATCATTTCTTTAAGGTTACAAAGAAAAATGATAAGCAAGTGTTGGCCGTACGCGCCAGCTTGAACATTGCCTCCGGTGATGTGCCTTTTGAAGGGCAAAGCGTTGTGGGTGGCGATGACATTCGCGGATATTCGCAAGGAAAATACCGCAATGACCATGTATATACTATGCAGGCTGAGTATCGATGGAATTTTTATAAACGCTGGGGCATGGTGGGGTTTGCAGGGGTGGCCAGTGCAGTTGAACACCTTGCGGACATTCCCGATAATGAAATCCTACTCGGAGTGGGTGCAGGCCTGCGTTTCATGATGTTGCCGTCCGAAAAAATTAATATCGGTGTTGATTACGGTGTGGGCAAAGATGACTATAGTATTACGTTTCGAATAGGTGAAGCATTCGGAAGATGAATGTATTACCGGTATATTCCTGCTGAATCAGTTTGAGTGCACAATATTTTCAAACTCCCTCCATTGGGGAAAATTATCCCCTGCTCGACCATGAACAAAGTGATTTTACTCCCCATCGTTTGATGCGGAATCGCAGCGTTTGAGAAAGTTGCAAACCCTTAATCTTCAACCTCCGCGAGATATTTCATAGCAAGTTGCTGATAGGGCAATGCAATAACGGTTCGCGCAGGATGCCCGGGCGCTATTTCGGTTAGTTCCCAGGAGTCATCTCCCCAAACTTCTTCGTTACCACTCAACCTTTGGCCTATTTCGAAAAGCCGATCAGTGGCGATTTCCTTAAGCACCATCCCTGTGTTGATGGTAACTTCTGAAGTGATTGGCACAAACATAATTAATAGTATGATGTTATGTTTTATATAGGCGCAAACGGCATACCAAGCCTGCTTATATGAGATCGAAAACTGTTCGCCGGCTCTTCATCGTAGGGCTACTTTTCCTGTACAAAAAATTCTTTTAACACCGGCGCAAGGGCTGTTGGGGAAACTTGGTGTGTTTGATCCTTTAGTGTTTTACGTTGTGCTCCAGGGATACTTTTCCCTAGAATATCGGCAGTTGAATGCACGAAATAAAAACTCTTTTCTCCGTCCATGACCTGGGTTGGCATCGCTATACTTTTTGCCACATCTACTGGAATGGTGCCCCTTCCTAAAACTTCAAAATCATATACGAGGGTGTGTCCGAGACGTTCCATCTCTTCCCAATCAGGCGATTTTTTAATGCGTTCAATTTCGCGAGGCGGCGTTCCCCTGTTTTGTAAAAAGACGACTACGGCATCACCCGGTTTTCCTGCCGCTACAAGCTCCTTTATCTTCTTTTTTTCGTCCGCAAATTCTTGTTTGTCTGTTTCACTCTCAGAAATATAAGGCGGTTCATAAATCGCTAATTTTATAACTTTTTCACGTCCTAGCTTGCCAGCAGCGAGAAGCGCCAGGGACGCACCGGACGATGAGCCGTATAAATATACTCTACCACCCGCTTCGCCAACAAGAGCTTCGATGTCTTCAATTTCTCTTTCAACCGAGTAGAGTTTTATATCGGTACTCTCACCACGACCGCGTCGGTCATAATAGATAACAGTGAAATTTTTGGCAAGCCTGTCAACAAGGTCTTTTTCGCTATTAAACTTTCGGTGTCCCAAAGCACCGTTCACCAAGATGATGCTAGGGCCATTGCCGGCTTTTTCATAAGCGATTGCTGTACCATCTTTTGAAATCGTAATAGGCATATTTTTCATCGAGATTTGAAAAAAACCGTAAAAAATCATGCCCGTTTTTATCAAAAAATAATTTGATCACTCAGGAAAGTCGTTTGGAGCAGCACAGCGTCTCCAGTATTCCATAATCACAGTGATTGTTTTTTCTAATTCAATCATTGAATTCTGTTTTACAAAAAATCCCTGCACCGATTGGCTGTAAGCATCTATGACAGATTTCTGGTTTACAGCAGTGGAAAAGAATAAATATGGAATACACTTATTGCTCAGCTTTTCATCTGTTCTCAGCTTTTCTCTTAATTCAAATCCATTCAATTTTGGCAGGTTAATATCAGAAAGTATTAGGAAAGGTAAGTCCTGAGTAGTGTTAATGTGTTCCAGCGCCAGCTGTCCATCAGAAAAGAAAAGAATTTTATTCTGATAATTTAGTTTTTGAAAAATCTCAATGAGGAACTCCTGGTCATCAAGATCATCTTCAATTATTATCACAGGGCCGTTCTTATTAACAATAAGTTGTTTTTTCGCTTCTATCATACAGTTCGGTCGATTATTTAATTAGGTGATTTTCTTGCCGTGGAAGCCAGCAACGCTATATTTCTTAAGGGCGTAGGATCTTCCAATTAACTTCTTTGACTGCATCAAAAAAAGATTCGCAGTCATTCGCATCATCGTCGATGGAGACAACTAGCATATAGTGGACCAAATGAAGGGATTATTTAGAGAGTCGGGCTAAATTCTGGTACACAGGCCAGAACGTTAGGAAGGCTGGGGAAATTGCTTCAGATGATACACCAAGGTAGTGATATAAATCGGACATTGTTCCGTTCGCTTCATAGTTTGTCTATTCGCTCTTCAGGACTTCCGCAGGAATACTGCTCGCCGCTTTCATCGTCTGCGACCCGATCATCACGAATGCAATCAGCAATACCGCCAGCAAGCCAACGAATAGCTCGGCGATTTGCACGGGTGTATGATAGGGGAAGTTAGTGAGCACAACTTTTTCGAAGAAAAGGTAAGTTGTTGGCAGTGCGATGAGTGCCGATATCGACAGCAGTACGAAAAAACCGCGGCTTAATAAGTATATAAGGTTGCCGGAGCTTGCGCCCATCACTTTGCGGATGCTGATCTCCTTCAGCCTGGTTTCGGTAGTGAATACCACCATTCCGAACAATCCCATTGATGCGATAGAAATGGCGAGGAATGAAAGAAATCCTATGATCTTAATCATTGCGGAATATTCGCTGTATGCCTCCTCTATTTCTTCGTCAAAGAATTTAGCCTCAAATGGATGAACACGATCAATCTTCTTCCATGCGGACTCGATCCTGGCCATGGTTTCCAGCATTTCAGTGCTTTGTATCTTGGCATTAATGATTGCCCTGTCTCCGGGTGTCCAGAACATGAATGCTACCGGCTCGATGAGGTTGTCGACCTTGCCATAGTGAAAGTCTTTTATCACTCCAACAATGGTCATCTTGCGTCCATGTATTCGGAAACTGCTGAATGTTATCTCTTCCCCTATTGCTTTCTCGGGGTGGCCGTTGGCGATGTTAAATCGTTTTAACACTTGTTGGTTAACGATCACCTCCGTAACGGCGTGTGCTGTAGTGGGTCGTGCAATAAAATTTCCGCCGGCCACGAGCTTGTGTTCATGCAAAGGCAAATAGTTTTCGTCGACGTGGTTGGTCAAGACTAGCGCAGAGTCGCGCGAATCTTTGTATTTCATATAACCGCCCCAAGCATTCCCTACACTAGTGATTATTAGCGAACGGGATACTGCCGTTATTTCAGGCATCTCGCTCAGTTCCTTGAGAAGGGCATCAGGTTTATTACCCTGCATATTGATGTTCAGGATATTTTCTGTGTTGAATCCCAGGTCGAATGCAAGTATGTTTCTATACTGCACATAGCCGACGGCGGTTGTCGTCATAAAGATCAGCGTGACCGTGTATTGAATCACCACCGACGCGCGTCTCAGTGTTACATGTTTAAATACTTTCACCGATGACACATTCCTGAGCGCATTAATCGCGCTCACTTTCGAAAAGAATATGGCAGGCATGAAGCCGGCAATAACACCTACGGTGAGTGAAAAGATGATAAAGGCTACGACCATAGACGGCGTGAGCTCGAGCTTCACCATGCGTTGCATCTCGGGAGCCATATTAATCAGCTGCGGCCTCAATACGAGAAATATGACATATGAAAGAAGAAGGGCTGCCAGGGAGATTAAGATCGCCTCGGCCAGGAACTGTTGTCGTATCTGGTTTTTTCCGGCACCGATAGCTTTGCGAAAACCTACTTCCTTAAAGCGGCGCATGGCACGTGCTAACGAAAGATTGGTATAGTTGAAACATGCAGACAATATGACAACGAGTGCTAGTCCGCCGAGGATCCAAAGCACAACTGGATTCATGTGAGGACCCGTGGAGCCAGCGCCCTCGGAGCGACGCAGGTCCTCTCCCACCACGATCTTATGTAAAGGAAGAAGCTCCAGCTGGATCTTCGTATTTTCTTCGACGAGATTTTCCTCCGTTGCAATCGCATCGAGCAACGATTGGATTGAGGCTATGTCGGCATTTTCCTGCAGCAGCAGGTACACCGAGTTCGACCACATGCTTGTCCAGCTTTCGAAGTTCTTATCGTTCCTGTTGAGCTGCTCGGCCGTTGACAGTGACACCAGTGCTTCGAAGTTGATATGCGAAAAGAAAGGAACATCCTTCATTACCCCGGTCACCTGGTAATCGAGTGTATCGAATTTGATCGCCTTTCCAAGCGCAGACTCGTTGCCAAATAGCTTCTTTGCTGCCGCCTCCGTTAGAACGATCGAATAAGGATCCTTTAACGCCGTTTCGGGATTGCCTTCCAGCATCGGAAATGAAAAGATCCTGAACAGCGACGGCTCCGCCCAGAAACCGCTGACGGGAAGAATATTGTCACCAACCGTCACATCCTGCGAAAAGTTGTTACGCAGAATAGCCACTTCTTCAACGCCGGCCACTTTCTCCCGGATAAGCTTGCCCGTCTTTATTGACGTGGATCCAAACTTGCCGCCTTGTTCACCTTTGAATGTCGCTACGTTGGTAATGCGATAGATCCTCTCTCCATTCTTGTGGAACCTGTCGTACGAAAACATGTCGAGCACGAATGCGATCAACAGTAACCCGACGGACATGCTGATGGCAAGGCCAACGATGTTGATCGTCGAGAACAGCTTGTTGCGCATTAAGTTGCGGGCCGATGTTTTGATATAGCTTCCGATCATGAGCCAGTTGATTAACAATCTCAGTGCAAGTAAACCGTGAAAAGCAATTATTCCTCACGTACTTTCCTGAGTGGCCAATCGAATGATCTGGATGACGTTTTTCAAGACTCGAAAGTCAGTAGTGTTCGGGGAAAAATCAAAACGCATCAAAAACTCCGAATGGATTAAACGCGACCAGTCTTTTTCGGAGTTCCCCTAGGAAGTCTAATCCAATATTGTAGACAATATGGAAATTCGCCTGTGGAAATCCTTTCGGCTCTGCATTCACCAATAAATTTATTCATCTAGCCCTGAAGGGCGTCACATATTAGCCCAGGGCGTGTAAGCACATGTCTAGAATATCTCGCCCCTTCAGGGCTGCACACATCCGGTATCTCGGAAACAAAATCACTCCGTCCGTTTCCAAACCGGCTACCTGGCCATCCGCCAGCCTATTCACTCCTCAGCGAAGAAACCGGATTCACTACTGCCGATTTAATAGACTGATAACTTATCGTAAGCACCGCGATGGAAAGAGCAATGCATCCGGCCAGAATAAAGATCCAGAAATGAATTTCCGTTCGGTATGCAAAACCTTCAAGCCATTGATTCATTATGTACCAGGAAAGAGGCGTAGCGATGACTATAGAAATGAAAACCAGTTTCATAAAGTCTCTAGACAACAAACCAACAATGTTTCCAAGATCGGCCCCCAATACTTTGCGGATCCCTATTTCTTTAGTTCGCTGCTCAGCGGTGTAGGTTGCCAAACCCAACAGGCCGAGACACGCAATGAATATCGCCAGGCACGAAAATGTCGTGAACAATCTTTTGAACATAAAATCAGATTGGTATTGCTTGTTAAAGTCATCGTCAAGAAAACTGTAAAGGAATGGCCGGTGTGGTACCATGCTCTTCCACACCTCCTCGACCGCTGCAATGGTCTCTGCGGTGTTCTCTGTCTTGATCTTCAACGATACATACCGGCTTGCAAACGCTTCGAACGGCAACGTCAATGGTTCGATGGTTTTGTGTAACGAGATATAATTGAAATCCTTCACTACACCGATCACTTCACCCTTTCTTCCCCATTGATCGAATTTTTTGCCGACGATGTCAGCGGGGTTTTTATACCCGTATTGCCGGGCAGCAGCTTCATTGACAATAAGCGCCTGGGTTGAATCGGAAGGATGCTCCCTCGAATACGTTCTTCCTGCGATAAGCTTCATATTAAAATGAGTAACAAAGTCCATCCCGACCTGGAAAATAGCCTGTCCCATATTTTTCATTTCTCCTTCAGGCGTTTGTATTGTAGTACCTGCATGCGGAAAATAACTTCCGGGCACACTTCTGGAAAAAGCTACAGACTGGATCGAAGCATTTTTTTCAAGCTCCGCTTTCATGGCTCCTGATTTCTGATTGACGATGTCGTCATAATTGTAATCGAGAACAAGCATCTGCTCTTTATCAAATCCAAGATCTTTGTCAAGCAGATGATTCATCTGATAATACACAATAATGGTTCCCGCAATTAACGCAATGGAAAGTGTGAATTGAAAAACCACCAATACTTTTCTCAGACTTGCACCTCCCGCATTTGATCGTGTAATTCCTTTTAAGATCAATACAGGATTAAAACCAGAAAGAACAAGTGCAGGATATGAACCCGCTGCCAACCCGATGACAAAGATTATTCCCAGGAATACCGAAATCGTCTGCCAAGTAAGGAAGTTTTCTATTTGAAGATCTTTTCCTGTGAGACTAGTCGTGTTCGGCAGCGCGATCAAAACAATGATCAGTGCTACCACGGTGGAAAGAAAAACAATGATCATGGATTCACCCAGGAACTGAGTTATCAAACTCTTGCGATCAGCGCCAATCGATTTTCTGATCCCAACTTCTTTACCACGCTCCATTGATCGGGCGGTGGAAAGATTCATAAAATTGATCATGGCGATCACAAGAATAAACAAGCCAATGATAGAGAATACATAAATGTTCGGTAAACTTCCGGTCTCCCCTGGCTGACGCTCTGCTGTTGTTCTCAGGTAAACATCTTTCAAGGGTTCAATGGCAATCATATACCTGGAATCCGGCGTTTCCCTGATCCTCGACAGAAAAGCCGGGATCTTCGCCTTAAAGGCAGCTTCATCAAATTGTTCCTTCACCAGAAAGTAAGTATATGTATCCACATATCCCCAATAATCGAATATTTCCGGTCGCGACTTTCTGAATGTATTCAAAGAAAGCAACGCGTTGAAACGAAAATGTGAATTCGCAGGAACTTCCTCCATGACTCCGGTCACTGTATAGTCGCCGGCATTTCCCCTTCCTGGAGAATCACTGCCCTTCAATGTTTTGCCAAGCGGGTCTTCATCACCAAAATACTTTCGTGCAGTAGTCTCGGTAAGCACAATACTGTAAGGAGCAGCGAGTGCTGTTTTAGGATCACCCTTCAGCAGCTTCCAGCTGAACACATCAAAGGCAGTAGAGTCCATGAAGAAAATTCCATCCTCCTGATACAACTTGTCTCCGTATGTGAGCAAAATATCCGCTCGCCCAGAAAACTGAACTACCTTTTCGATCTCTGGAAAATTATTTTTTAACGCAGGCCCTATCGGCGCATTGTTCCAAACCCAGGGTGGATACGCAAACGTCCCATTCTTCGGATCAGCAGTTGTTGCTTCACCATGGATAACACGGTAGATCCTTGCTCCTTTTTCGTGGTAGTTGTCATACGATAGTTCATCCTGAACAAACATGAAGATCAAAACGCAACAGGCAATACCTAATCCAAGTCCAAAAATATTGATGAAGGAATAGGCAGTTTTTTTGATCAGATTTCTCCAGGCGATCTTGACATAGTTTTTGTACATGGCGTAGTGATAAAATGTTGGACTTGCTTTAAAATTCCTAATTAAGATTGGCCTCAGTAGTTTTACCATTTCCAAGGTGTATATCCGCTTTGCTTTGGCAAGCGACATTCGCCGGACATTGAGCAGGAAAGTCTCTTCCATATCCCCCTCGATCTCCTCCAGGTATTCGTCCTTCACAAAGAACCTCAGTAACTTCAGTGGCCACTTCGGCGGGCGCTGATTCATATTACTTTCAGTTCGTGAGCCAGTGTAGGGATCGAACTCCATAGCGTAGCGCGTATTTCTTTCATCTCCGACAGTACCTTATGACCGTACGATGTGGTGCTGTAAATGCGCTTACGTTTACCTCCCCGTACCTGCGTTGGCTCTCCAAACTCGGACGTGAGAAAGCCTTTGTCTTCCATTCGTTTAAGGGCAGATTGGATTGCGCCTACACTTAGCGTCGTCTTCAACAGTGCTTCGAGCTCTCGCCTGATCTCCACACCATAAGCGTCCTTTTGTAAGGCTGCCACCGTGAGTAATACAAGCTCTTCAAATTCACCGAGCTTAGTTTTCTTCATACATATTATTCCTAATTGAAGTAAATATACGAGGATTATATTATTCTCAATTGAAGTTTATATGTATGAATAGGTTGGTTAGCTGGGCGGCTGGCGAATTTAGTAAAGCATACAGTTGATTGTCAATCAGTTGTCTGCATGCGCCAAACGCATCAAAAGTGATCAGTCCAATGTATCAACACTCAGGTTTTCAATCTTTCCCCAACCATTCCTTGAAGTCAGAAACCCTATCTCCGCTTACAACAACTTCCTGCTTTGTTTTTGGAATCAAGTCCAGTTTAAGTTTTCCTGCCGAAATCGTGCGCACCATTTGAATCGAATTCAGCGACACAATGAATTGTCGGCTGACGCGAAAGAACTGTTTGGGATCAATGATCTGCTTGAGCTTATCAAGACTGTAATCAATCGGAAGAGTTGTACCATCATTTGTAACAACCAAAACCGTTTTTTCCTCCAGATAAAAATAGGCGATACTTTCAGTCTTGATCGACCTGATCCTGGTTCCGACAGTTATCATGAATCTGTCCTTGAACTGCGGATTGCTTTGTTGGCTTAACTGTTTGATCAATGCCTTAAAATCTACTTGCATTGATCCCGATTGCAATTCATTGTTAGATCGCAATGACCGGAATTTATTGAGAGCAGCGGCAAGTTCCTCGTAGTTAACCGGCTTAAGCAGGTAGTCTATGCTGTTAACCTTAAAAGCTTTTATCATGTAGTCATCGAAAGCTGTTGTAAAGACTATCGGGGTCAATAGGTTCAATTGGCTGATGATTTGAAAACTATCGCCGTCTTCAAGGTGAATGTCCATGAAGATAAGATCAACGGAATTAATCGGATTAGTTTTGAACCAGGATATCGCTTCTGCTACGGAAGAAATTTGAGTAAGCACATTGATTGAAGCATCGTACTTTTTTAGGAGCGAAATCAGACGTTGAGCTGTCAACCGCTCATCTTCGATAACTACGACATTCATAGTAGCGGAATTTTTACCGTAAACAACTCCTCGTTCTGCCCAATTTGTACAGGACTTTTAGTAAGAAGTTGATATCGATTTTTAATATTTGCTAAACCGATCTTTGTTGATGCGATTCTTTCAAGCTCGCTTCTGGGTCTAATGGGGTTTATAACGACCAGGTAATCATCTTTAATCAAAATCGTGACAATCAAAGGTTCCTTTTGCGACATACGATTATGCTTAATACAATTCTCGATCAGAAGTTGCAAGGTCAATGGAGCAATATGATATTTTTCAGCTTCCTTATCAGTTATGGATATTTTCAAATCAAACTTGTTTTCAAACCTGATCTTAAGCAGGAATGCGTAAGAGTAAAGGAAGTCCAACTCAGTTTTTAAAGAAACAGTGTCGTTATCCTTCTGCTCAAGAATATAGCGGTATGCTTTGGAAAGTTGATCGATGAATTTTTCTGAAAGGTTCGCATCAACATGAACGAGAGATGATAATATGCTCAGGCTGTTGAAAAGAAAGTGCGGGCTAACCTGATTCTTCAATGCTTCAAATTGGGCCAAGGCATTCTCCTTCATAAGTTGCTCCGTCTGAATTTCCATATAACGCATTCTGAAATGCGACTTGCGATTCAGAATCAGATAAAAAATGGAAATGGAAATGACGATAGTCAGACCGTTATTTGTTCGTCTCAAGGCATTCCACCAAACAAATTGAGGCGGCCCGCTACCAGGCCTGCGAACTTCCCCCTGACTCATAGGCTCGGTCAATATTGACCAAAACCTGACATTGAGCTTGAAGAGAAGTTGTGATAATAACACTGCCACAACGGCAACAACAATGGACAACGCAATTGTTTTGATCCGCAGTTCAAGTATGCCCGGCCCTACGAGTTTTTCGGAAGCGTCAATAATGCGATCAATGGCTATAATAAGCAAAGCATAAAATATGAAGTTCACAATCGCGGGGAACACAAGAAACTGTACATTCTTCCAGTGTCCTATCGGAATATTGTAATAAATGGTAATGGGATAATAGATACATAGCACGGTCAGCGCGAGATATATCGCCTGTTTAAAACTTATCTTTCCCTGCCTTGAATCAGTCATACAAATGGCAAATGTACTGCAAGCAAGGAATTGATCCATTTTCAAGCCGGGGACAAGTGTTCCGAGCTAAGGAATTTTCTTGTTGAATGCCCTCTTTTCAGGTTTGAATCGGAGTCTATTCCCTGTCGCAATTCAGTCGCGAGACATTTCCAACGTTTTGTCGATCAGTCTTAAGACGACTTTGTCTCGGAAAATAGCTACTTCAACTACTTGTTATTAGTAAATAGAGCGTTAGTAAAGAGCGCGAAGTGAGCCGTGCTGTTCACCAGCCTCAGCTTATTGAGATCTGATCGTAAGTATCGATGAGTTTTCCCTCATTCATTACGAATGCATTCAGCGGGGTTAGTGTGTGCAGCTTTTATAGTCTGCATTCCTATAGTGATCCACGCGATCAATAAGGCTGAAACACCAGCTCCCACAAAAAGCCACCACTCCAGCTCAATGCGGTAGGCGAAATTTTCCAGCCACGTCAACGCAGTGAAATAACTGACAGGAAGGGCAATGGCAATCGCGATCAAAATCATCTTCGTGAAATCTGTTGATAAAAGACGCACAATGCCTGCTTCCGTTGCCCCTAAGGTCTTTCGGATACCAATCTCCTTCTGCCTTCTTTGGGCAGTAAATGCAGCAAGTCCAAACAGACCCAAGCATGAAATGATGATCGCGATGACAGCAAAGTATTTTGATAAAACGGCAACTTTGTTTTCTGAATCATAGAGCTGCCGGTAACCAGTGTCCAGAAATGTGAACTCAAAAGGATATCCCGGATGAAATTTACCATAGACTTCTCCGAGTCTTTCGATGGTGATTTTTTCCGATCCCGCCTGGACTTTTACCATCACATCGCCACCCTTTGAAAAATACATAAAAAATACAGGGCTTATCTGATCATGAAGCGATCCATACTGAAAATCTTTGACAACACCAATGATCTGTTTTTCGTTCCTTCCGTAGTGAATTATTCTGCCCACAGGATCTGGAAACCCCATCATCTTAACAGCAGCCTCATTGACAACGATCTTCGTTTCTTCCTCTGCATACGTGTTTGAAAATGTACGCCCCTCCTTAATTTCAATATTCAATGTTTCGATAAAATCATGACTTATTCCCGGGCTTGGAAATTGCATTTCCTTTACCCCCGGTGGCTGCCCCTCCCATGAAAAACCACTGTGCAGAGCAAGGTCCCTATTCAGGATACTTCCAAACATACAGGACGCATTCACCACTCCAGGTATACTCTTAAGCGCTGACATGAAAGCTTCATGGCTATCCCCGTTGATCCTCCCCTGCCGTTGGAATATCAGGACATTATCCTTTTCGTAGCCCAGATTTTTTGTTTGCGTAAATTCAATCTGTTTGTTGACAATAAAAAAGGCAACAATGAAAACAATAGAAAGTGTAAATTGAGTGATGACCAACCCTTTTCGTATCCAGAGCTCGCCAAAAGCGGTGCTCAGCTTTCCTTTCAAGACCTTTGCCGGATCAAACCCCGATAAGTAAAACGCAGGATAGCAGCCTGAAACAATTCCCGTACACAACACAATGCCCGCAATCGACAGGATCGGATTGAGACCAGGAGTAAAATGCAGATGTTTATTGGTTAGCTCATTAAATTGCGGGAGAAGCAAAACAACAACTACGATAGCAACCGTTAGCGATAAAAAAGCCATCAGAATTGATTCGCTGAGAAACTGGAAGATCAATACATTCCGGTTTACTCCCATCGTCTTCTTTATACCGACCTCTTTCATCTTTCTGGAGGCCTGGGCGGTCGACAGGTTCATGAAATTGATGCACGCAATCGCCAGGATGAACACGGCTATCATCGAAAACAACCACAAATACTCTATTCGACCACCAGCTTGCACACCATTTTCAAAGTGTCCGTGCAGGTATTTGTCTGAATAGCGGCTGACAAACAAGGTTGCTTTGTTTTCGGGGTCTTTCTTGAATAGGTGACCAGAAATTTTTTTATTGAATTCGTTAATCGAAGTTCCTTTTTTCAGAATCAAATAAGTTTCTGCAGGCCCCGCATTCCATTGATCTGCATACCGGTCACCTTCAAGCAATTTTTTGAAATTGAAAACGATATCAAACTGGAATGTGGAATTGGCGGGAGTATCCTGAAAAACGCCTGATATAAAGAGTGGTCCTTCAAAATGCATCCGATGGTTAAAGCCGAATGTTTTGCCAATAATATTATCAGTGGTATTAAACACTTTTTTCGCCAGCCTCTCGGATATAACAACACCATTCTTATCGGCCAGCACCTGATCCTTATTTCCCTGGATAAGTTCAAAAGAAAACACATTGAAATAATCCTTACTTGCAAATATGCCTTTTGCCTTTATTTGTTTATCCTCGTAAACGATGATCCCTTCTCCGCTGAACCAATCTCCAAATGTATTGACCGATACTGCGTATTCAACCTCAGGCATTTCGTCCAATAGCGACTCGCCCAATCGGGCCGGTGTAGATTCCCCCGTTTTAATTCCATCGGGCCGTTGAACATTTCTCAACACCTGATAACGCTGATCATCTTTTTGATGAAATCTGTCTACCGACAATTCATCGGCTACCCACAGGTAAATCAACAATGCACAGGCAAGACCGGTGGAAAGTCCAAGTAGGTTGATGAGGAACGAACTTTTATAGCGCAAAACATTCCGGTAAATAATAAGGATATTATGACGAAACATAACAACAGGATTAGTGTGATAATTTGTTTCAAATCAATGTATAAACTCCCGCCTGAGGCATTGGTTACGCCCCAGATGAATTTTAATTTGTAAAGCCTCTTGTGGCAAACACCACTGATGAAGGGAGAAAGAAAAACAGGCGTGTTGAATTACTCATCCACGATGGACAATACGCTCGCTGCCGGTAGGACTTATTTCCATTAAAGAAAGAACGGGCGACCAAATCCACGCTTGCCGAAATCAATATTGTTTAATTGGTAACTTTTTAATGGTTGGTTGCATAGTGCAGGGTAACAACGCCTGACTTCAGAGTTTTTGTGTCTAATAGTTTCAGGCTGCTTTTTGTGATGTTGCTTTCGAACGCGCTGATACCATTACCCAATATAACTGGGTGTACAGTCAACTTGTATTCATCAATCAGGCCCAGGTTCATAAAAGTGGCGGCGAGCCCGGGACTACCAAATATTGCCAGGTCTTTTCCGGGCTGTTGTTTCAGCTTTGCCACCTCTTCGGCAATATTGTCTTTTATCAGCCGGGTATTATTCCAGGTTACTTCGTTCAGGGTTTTTGAAAACACAATCTTAGGTACGTTTTCTACCCATTGGGCATGTTCCAGCGCTTGCTTAGGGGCATTGGGTTTAGTCAAAACGGTTGGCCAGTAACTTTCCATCAATTGGTAGGTGGTTCGCCCATATACTGATGAACCTACAGTTTTAACCAGTTCATCGGCGTATTGCTGTAGTTCTTCATCATAGGATAAAAAATCCAGTTTGCGGTTTGGGTCTGCTGCAAACCCGTCGAGGGATACATGCATAAATAGGACTACTCTTCTCATTTGATTGTTGTTTTATTTTGTTTTTAAAAGTCTTTATAGCACCGACATATATGTTAACTGCTCAACAGCCATTGATCCTGAAGTACACGAAACGACGCACCCCAGTCAGAAGAATGGATTTCTGTTGCTAGGTTAGTGGTTGAACAAAGTTACAACGGACGGGTTTCTCACGTCTGGGGCATTTGCGCCAATATAAAGGGCAGTTTGCGACTATTTGCACCTGTGCAAAGCGAGGATAACATAATAGACGGAAAAGGGACCGAGAAATATGGTTGAAGAAAAACTTCAGCAAGTCGCAGGCACGAATAAACCAAAACTCTTTTTACTTTTTATTTCTTTTGAATGCGCTGAAGTTCTTCGTCCAGGATGGGGACAGCGAGATTGCTAGCCTGAATACCTTGGGAAACACAGATCTTGAATACTTCCATGATCTCCTCCATCGTGACGCCGAGCTTCAGCGCCGATTGAATGTGCCGGCGTGTTCCGGGCGCATACATATGCGTGAATGACACATCAACGGCGATGCTTAGCAGCTCCGCGAACTTCGGCGTGAATACACCGCTTGTGTAAACCGGGAGACTCGCTGCGATGATTGCTTCCGTCCATGCGGGATCCATCTCATAAAATGCGTCCCATGCTGCATTCCATTGACCCGCACTCTTCATCTTGTCGCACACTGGCGTCGCTGCTGGTTGCTTAAGCTTCGGTTTCACTCCGGCCGCCTTCGCTTCTTCTAATAGAATGGGCGAGCCTAAACTTGCAGTATGGATCGACAAAAGAGAAGCTATCTTAATGACCATGAGAACCTCCGCGCGAGTCGCACCAGCCTCGAGTGCTCCACGGATGTGGCGGCGGGTTCCATCGACACTCAGGTTTGTACAAGCAACATTGACAGCAAGGCTGATGAGTTCAACATCTTTACTCGGCAGGATATTACTCGTCCACGGATCATTGGACATCTTGAGGCACTGACCAACGAAGACTGGGTCCCATTCACGAAACTTGACTAGCGCTGCGATGTCCCAAGGACCGTCGGCTGTAGCAACGGCCTCCTTTGGGGTTGTTGAGTCCGCTGCTTTCTTACGTTGAGCCATAGCGGTTCCGGTAAGCACCAACAACATCAACAATACCAAGATTTTCGTTTTCATATTTTAATGATTAGTCTAAACACTCTTAATGTGAATCATGCCAACGCCAACGCTACAGTTATCTCCAGGATGGCCCAATAGTATGATTTTACTTTTTCACTATCTAAAGTTAATTTATTAAATAGATAAAAACGGATGGCAAGGAAATTTGCCTAGTCGCGAACGCATCCCCCGTCATAAATGCTTTGACTATCTTTGAATCTGATAGGAATTAAGAAACATGACTATTCAATATGCTTCAGAGCTTGCGGGAACATTCTTCTTCGCTGTGTCCGGTGTCCTTGCTACAGAGGACAAAGATCGAAACTGGTTTGGTGTTGCTTTCACTGGTTTTGTAACGGCAATAGGTGGAGGTAGTTTGAGAGACATGTTGTTAGGAAGCTATCCCCTTGTCTGGATCGGGGATATCAATTTCTTGTATGCCATCATCGTTGGATTGGTCACTGCTTTTATTTTCTTCAATGGATTGGCGCGGCTAAAAAGGACGATGCTGTTATTTGATATGGTTGGGATCGCACTGTTTACAATTGTCGGAGTGGAGAAAGCGCTAAGCCTTGGTGTGAGGCCTGAAATCGCAGCGATCATGGGTATGTTTACAGCAGTGATGGGAGGAGTCATAAGGGACACGCTAGCAAACAAAACTCCAATAATTTTCAATAAAGAAATCTACGCAACGGCTTGCCTTGCAGGCGCTATACTTTACCTTGTTCTCCACACTTTCTATGTTCCGAGAAATATTAACATACTCATCTCATCGGCAATGATTATCCTCATCAGGATATTGGCAATCAAATTTCACATTGAGTTGCCGAGGCTGAAAGGACCATCGTAAGGACTTGTTAAGTGGGCAATGGCAACATGCTGTGAGCAAAATTGCATCGCTAAATTATTCCCGTTCAACCTGTCGGGCATAGCCAGTAAGAGACTACTTCAGCAACCAACCCACTACTTCCTCCATAAATGGTGCGCATTGGTAATCAGTAACGTCCTGCCAGCTGTTCATATAAAGTGATGCCATTCCTTCGCCCATGGCAATGACCTTGCCGGCTCCCTTTGTTTCCGTGTAAACGCCGATGGGATTTGTGTCGGACGCGTTGCTAAAGGCAAAAGGTGTCCCTCCTTCTACCAAACGTGCGCCGTGAGAAGGGATCGAGTATTTCTGCTTGGTGATCTTGCTGATTATGGAGTGACCTCCAGAGGATTGGTCAGGGCTGTCGGAGGTGAAGGTGATACCGAAAGGTTTGACGATGTCATTTACGTTGGCCTGCGCGAGCGTGGACCAGTAGTCAACCTCCATCACAATGAACAGAGCGCCGCCTTTCTCTACGAATTGTTGGATCGCCGCACACTCCTCGCTGGAATACTTTGCAGAAGGAGTGTGTATAAAGAGCATGTCGGATTTGGATAGCGCACTTGGAGTGATGGGTGACTTCACGTAGCCGAGCACAGCCTTGTGAGTGGCGCCGTTTTTGGAAAGCTCCCCTGTCATGTATTGCAGCCGGTCCGTAGGGACAAGGTCGGTGGAGATTTTATCGGCAGGATCGCTGTAGAATTTCTGGCCATGCCCCACATCGACAAGGATTTTCTTCTGCTGTGCCGACAGTTCGATGTAAATAGAGTTCAAAACCACAATAACTAGTGCGGTCGTTGTAAGTGCTTTCATTGGTAATGCTTTATGCTGGCAGTTCAAGCATCGTGCCGTAAGCGAATGCGGTTTTCGGCGTGTTTAGCGGTTCGTGCGCAGCCACACTGTTCGCAATCGAGCGAAAATCATCCGCTAATGACCAACTTGCCAACCCAGTATGTTAAGCGTTACGGATTTTTGTCCGCTTGTTTGTCCTTAGGACTCCTTCGGAATTGCGCGACCCCATCCAACGCATTGACTAACAGTGTTGAGCACATTTTGTATCGAAAAATAATGCCCTTGCTAACGCGATACTGCCTTGTTATTTAGTCTGATACTTTCATAGCCAACGAAACTCAGATTCAGGTCGCTAGATTCCTCGGCTTTCACCTTGAAGTTACCATCCAAATCAGATACTGTTCCGGTTGTGGTTCCGGCCACTATGATATTAACACCTGGAAGCCCATTACCTTCTTCATCGTAGACAACGCCAGACCATTCACCCTTGTCATAACTGGCATTTACTTTAAAATTGGAGTTTATCGGTTGCACCGCCAAGGGGTTAATAGATCCTCGCGCAGGGCTCTCTTTTACGCTTTCGTCAATCTTAAACATAATGGGTACAACCATCCGTACCCGAACAGGCTTTCCGTTTTGACTGCCAGGCTTGAACGAAGGAGTATTGCGTATAGCCCTAAGCGCTTCTTCATCGCAGCCTGCACCAATGCCTTTTATAATCTCCACATCCGAAAGAGATCCATTTTTATCTACAACAAACTGAACGTCCACACGGCCTTCAATACGTTTTTGCAGGGCCTCGGAAGGATAGCTTATTGCGTCTGTGATATGTTTATTAAAAGCATTGATTCCCCCTTTAAATTCTGGCATCTGCTCCACGATAACAAAAATATCTTTGTTCAATTTGTGGCTTTCGCTGTTAGTAACATCTGATTTCTGCTCTTCGCTGCAGGCAAATACGGTGAAGAGAACGGCGCACAATACAGATAAAGCTCCCAATTTCCATGGGCTCACTTTTTTTGTTTGTTGTTTCATTGCTATTAATCGTTTTAGAATTAAACCATCATGAAATGAACTGACCACGCCTAATCCATTTAGTTTCAGCGTAGAACTGATCAGTATAGACGAATATTGGTCAACACTGTACGATCTAAGCACGTACGCATCTGCCTGATATTCGTGTATTTTTTTAATTTCCTTATTGACAAACCATGCTGAGGGAAGCCACCAAAAAGATGCTTTAAACAGCTGAAGGAAAATAATATCGTAGGTATGCCCTAAAGAAGCGTGTGCTTTCTCATGCTCCAGCATTACATGATATGCCTCGTCGTCTTTGTCAATGTCTTCGCTAATGAAAATCCAATTGAAAAAACTAAAACTCGTTTTACCATTCTGGATCTTGTGGACGTAAAGGCCTCCCAATTTCCCGTAGTTACTCTTACGACGCAGGTATGCGAGGTAGAGCACATTACTAAGGAATCTGCCTAAGAAGAATACGCTGATGGCAATGTATAGATAAACCAAAAGGTCAAGGCTCCAGATAGGCGCATCTTCCATCGGTCCGATGGCTACCGAACCGGGTGAAATTATGTCCGCAGGCATAACATCAATAGTCCTTTCGCTATTTAACAGCCTGGGTAATTTGATTAGTGGAATGATAAGTGCAAGCACCACAGAGGCTATTAGATAAAACCTCATTGTGTTGTATTGCCGTTCTTTTCTCAAGAAGAACCAGTACGCCAGCGTCAAGGCAAGGTGTACTGCTGCAAGTTCGATCAGGTAATTGCTCATGACTTCCTGGATTTAAGTTTTTTAAGATCTTTAAGAAGTTCCTCCAGTTCATTCAGCGTTAGATTATTCTCCTTAGTAAAGAATGAAACCATCTGTTGATATGAGCCGCCGAAGTATTTCGTTACAAAACCCTTCATAAACGCTTTGGTATAGCCGGCTTTTGTGATCAGAGGATGATACATATGGGACTGACCATGTGCTTTATGTCCGACAAAACCTTTTTGTTGAAGTATTCGCACTATCGTAGAAACAGTGCTGTATGCTGGTTTTGGATCTGGCAATTCTTCAATGATGTCCTTCACAAATGCGGACTTCATCGTCCATAAAACCTGCATAATCTCCTCCTCTGCTCTTGTCAGCTCTTTCATTTTCTGATCCATTGCTATCTGATTGAATTCTGAATCCAAACTAAAACTTTAGTTTGGATTACGCAAGTATTCTCAGCTAAATATTTAGTTGGGTTTTTTACCTATCGGGAAAAACAGGGTTTCAAATAGAATAGATTGGTGTTCTTAAGTCGTCCAACTTTATCGTATTCGTACTACAACTCGCTTACCTTCTGCTGAACGTATTTGTAACCAATCGTCGTCGCTGTTAACGCTGCTGAAAACGATGGATCTTCCCATCGGCGCACAGGTAAAGTTCATTGTTTTGGTCTACACCAAACGACGCAATGTGCAGGTCCGACGCGGCGAGTTTAGTAACGACAGGGTTGTTTACGCTCGATGGATCAAGCACCCAAATATTTCCGCTACCGTAATCGGCAAAAACGTATTTGCCTTTCAACGCTTGCAGTGCCGCCCCGCGATAGACAAATCCACCTGTCACCGAAACTCCCTCACCCCTATCGTATTCCCAGATGGGCAGTAGTAGCCCGGAAGTTTTACATCGGCGAGATGGTTCATAACAATGCTTTCCTTCCATGGTGTTCCACCCATAGTTGCCGCCTTTCACAATAATGTCGATTTCTTCATATGCGTTTTGCCCTACGTCGCCCGTCCAAAGACTTTTGGTGACTGCATCAAAACTGAACCGCCAGGGATTTCTCAAACCAAAAGCGTAAATCTCCTTTCGATAGTCACTGCTTCTAGCAAAAGGATTATCGGCAGGAATAGCATAATGCATTCCGTTTGATTCGTGATCGACATCAATACGAAGGATTTTACCAAGTAATGCAGCCTTGTCTTGTCCGTTGCCGTGTGGGTCTCCACCAGAGCCACCATCACCAGTAGCAATATATAAGAATCCATCAGGGCCGAATGATACCTGGCCGCCGTTGTGGTTGCTATAGGGTTGACGGAATTCCAAAATTACGAACTCACTTGAAGGATCTGCTTTATCAGCATCCGACGAGACTTTGAATCTGGAGATCACCGTGCGATTGGGATTTGATGCGGTGTAGTTCACATAAAAATATCCATTCGATTTATATTCAGGATGAAACGCAAGGCCCAGTAAGCCCTCTTCATTGCCGCTGTCATCCACTTTGCTTTTGATATCGAGAAAAAGTTTTTTCGCGGAGGTAGTTGCTTCGTTCTGAAAAACATGAATTTCTCCTGGCTGATCGACTACAAATATCCGGTTTGTATTATCACCTGGATGCTGAAGATCAACCGGGCGTTGAAAAGATAATTTCGGAAAAGCAACAACGATTTGATAGGCAGGTGTGGCTGCAGACGTTCGATCCCTGTCCTGTCCGCAACCCTCCCAGGCAGGCGAGATTAGCAAGGAGAAGAGCAAACGCCAGTAGACGCTTAGTGATTTCATTGAGGGTATTTGGGAAGAAGGTAATATAAAGTAAGCTTTATAAATATCTACAATTCATCAGACAGACAAAAGGCGTGATGTAGGGCAATTTCACGTATGATCGATTTGAAACTGAAAAAGATGTACATTTGCGAGACTTATCATCATTGAATCCCTCATATCTATTCACAATCAAATGACCCTTTTTTAAAAAGGCTATCAAGACAACCTGTTTTGAGAAACTTTTTATTCTGACGATCAAAAAACTTATGACGACCAAGGAAGAACTGCTGAATGAACTGACCATGAATTCTTATGTTACGCTCAAACCGTCACCCATAGCAGGAATTGGTGTCTTCGCTATCCGCGATATTCCTAAGGGAACCAGGACGATGTTCAGCAAGCCAGACCTGAACGACAGATGGATTACCGTCGGCATGGACGAAGTTCTGGCCTTGCCAGAACATGTACAGAAATTGATCGGAAACTTTTGCCTCTTCGATAAGGAAAACTATTTTGTTCCAGACCACGGATTTAAGAAAATTGATATGTGTCTTTTTCTGAATCATGCTGATAATCCGAACGTCATTTCTCTTAACGACGGCTCTTACTTTGAAGCTACGAGGGACATTCTCGCTGAAGAAGAGTTATTGATCGACTACGATACGATAGTGGAGGATAGCAAGTAGCGAGCCTTTTTCACCGCAAGGACGAGAGGAACGCAAGGACTCGCAACGGCCTTCTATTCTTTACATTAGTTTGCTGTAAATGGATTTCGATTCCTTGAATCAGTACCACTTAAACACCCTTAATCCTGCAGTGAATGTAACAAGTCCTATAGCACATAAAATGCTAACAGGTCGCAGCACCTCCATAAATCCAGCGTCTTCTATAAATATTGACCGGATGGAATCAGCCACAAGCGTTAGCGGCAATGCCTGGATAATTGGTATAGCCCAGTCGGGAAAATTATGGTAGTTAAAAAATATTCCGGAGAGGATCATCATCGGAAGCGTAATGGCATTGATTAGGCCGTTGGCCACCTCTGTCTTGGAAGTTCGCGACGCCATCAGAATAGCGATACCGGCGAAAGCAAAGATGCCAGCAAGAAACACCGCTATAAATGCAGGAATACTGCCAGTGATACGTGTTCCAAAATAAAGGTAACTGAATAAGATCAACAGGATCGTTTCAAGGGATCCAAGAACGATCCTCGTAATCATGTGTGAAGTGAAAAATACAGTTTTCTTAAGCGGAGTTGCTACCATTCTTCTCAACAGTTTTTTCATCCGGCTTTCTATCAGAGACCAGCCGATGCCCCAGATGCATGCGTTCATAATGCCTAACGCTATCATTCCCGGAATCAAGAAATCGATGTAACGAGTCCCAGTAGCTTGCAACGGATCTATAGACGTGTTCTTTGCACTTACGTCAGCAATACTTCTTTCCAGGATAAGGTGTGTGAGCTGCGCATCTGAATTAAGCGGATCAAAATGATATATTAAAGAATCATCTTTGACTTCGATAAAGAGAGTGATCACGCCTCGTTTGACAGCACGGATAGCTTCCGGCTCTGACGCTTTCTGAAATCTGACCCTGTACACATTACCTGTTTCCTCGCCCAATACCTTTTCACCTGTAACTTTTTCCGGGATGACCGATTCTCCTATTACATAAACTGTTCTTAACGATTCGCCTTTTTTCGAAAAAGCAATACCGAGCACCCATGCCATGATAATAGGAAAAAGCACGGCCCAGAATAAGATGGCCGGTTCCCTGAAAAAGGTTTTGAAATGAACCAGGATAAGTTGAATGAGGCTTTTATTCATGGAGATGTCGTCCGGTCATTGAAATAAACAGATCATCGAGTGTCATCTTGCGTGAAGAGAGTTCAGATACTTTTATATTCTTCGCTTTGGCCGCGCTGATAACGGACGGAAGTACTTCAGCAATATTGTCTACAAAGATCTCAGCTCTCGACTGACCCGTGAGCCATTTCAGTTTCTTAATGCCGGGAAGGTTCAATGTTGAAATATCAAAATCATTTTCAAACGCAATCTCGATCAGGTCTCCTTCTCCGTGCCTGGCGTTCAGTTCATCAAGCGTGCCCGAAGCTATAAATTTACCCTTGTCCATGATCAGTATTCTTTCACACAGATACTCCGCCTCTTCCATGTAGTGTGTCGTGAGTATCATGGTGGTGTTGAAATCGCTGCGAAGTTTTTCAAGGATCTTCCAGATCTCGCGCCTTGCTGCCGGATCCAGACCTGTGGTAGGCTCGTCAAGCAAAAGTATTTTGGGGTTATTCAGAAGCGCAATACCAATAGCAAGACGTTGTCTCTGTCCTCCGGATAAATTAACAGTATAGGCTTTCCCTTTTTCCTGCAGGTTTATCAGCTCCAGTATTTCCTCGGTTCTCTTTTGATCCAGTCCGTAAAAGCTTCCAAATAGATTCAGCGTTTCTTCCGTGGTGATCTTGTCAATGAACTTTGTTTCTTGAAGAGAAAGTCCGATCAGGCGATGAAGGCTATTCGCGTGTTCCTTCCAGGTCTTGCCGAGTATGGAAATAGTCCCACGATCTGGCTTCTGGATACCTTCGATCATCTCGATCAGCGTGGTTTTGCCTGCCCCATTCGGTCCGAGCAGGGCAACGAACTCACCTTCATAGATAGTCAAGCTGAGACTATTAACTGCAGTGATATCCTTAAACGTTTTGGTGACTTCAGTGATCTCGATGGTGGGGGTCTTCTCCATTTACGCTCAATATAGGCATGAGAAATAAACGCACCAAGACCTGAGCAAGTGGATGATTAGGAGTTAGGAGTTAGGAGTTAGATGTGGGGAATGGGTGGTGAATCAATTGAACCAAACAGCATAGCCCTGCTTCCTCAGGTCCCATGCAAGTTTTTCTTCCATTATCAAAGCCTCTTCCCTGGTCATAGGTTTCAGGTTGATATGTTCGTATAAACTCGGACGTAAATAGGTTCCGTATTTCTGCACCATTTTAGCAGCCAGCTTGTGACCTTTTTTGTTCACGTATCCAGTTCTATGTTGCTCAAATCGTTCTTTCGGAGTCTTACTCGTCATGCCTACGTAAAGACACTGAAGTACACCATTGAATTGTGGATTGGCGGTGCGGAATCTTGTGCTTTCCGTAAAAATCTTTTTCGAAAGTTCTATCACGTAAACGCGATACCTCATGATATGCTCATTTCTATTTGACCTTTTCCTTTAATGACTTACTGAGTTCGCGAATAACGCCCGCCTTATCTTTTTTAATCTTTTTTCCCAGCTCCTTCCGTGGGCAATTTTCATTGTACTTTGCTCCCCAATCCATGATTTCAATTACGATAGGTAATAAATCGGCTCCTTTTTGGGTAAGGCAATAAAGGTATTTGGACTTGTTCGTGGCCGCAACTTCTTTCATTAGGATCTTCTCCCCTTCCAGAATATTCAGCCTGTTAACAAGAATATTGGTCGCAATCTTTTCCTCCGAATCTAAAAACTCACTGTAAGACATTTTTCCTCTCAGCATGATGTCTCTGATGATCAACAGCGACCATTTGTCCCCAAAAACATCGAGGGAACAGCTTATCGGGCAATCAGATCTCTTTTTATCCATGTCAATAAAGTTCTTGCATAATGCAATAACTTTTTATATTTGTACTTGCATTTTGCAACAGCTAATTTAAACCAAAAATTGAAAAAAGCATGGATAATCGAGCGGCAACAAGAAAACTTCTTGAAACGTATTACAAGGGTTTCGCAGAGAAGGCCAATTGGGAAAGCACAATTGCAGATGACTTTCAATACATTGGCGGAGACATGAACAACACGCAGCCGGTGGTCGGGAAACAAGCTTACGTGGAAATTATCAAACGGTTCTCGCAGAGATTTCAATCAATGAGAGTGAAGCAAATGATAATTGAGGAAGACAATGCAAGTGTTATTGGAAATTATGACTTTCAATTTCCTAACGGCCGTAAAATAAATGGCAACGTCTCTGAAATTTGGACAATAAAAGATGGGAAACTGCAGTCGTTGACTTTGTATTTTGATACCCTCACCTTTATGACAAACTTAAAGTGAGTGTTAAAAGTCACATGATCACTTCCTCATATCCACTCTTGATGATAGTGGACATGATCTTGGAACGGACGATACCAACAATGGAATTCCGTGCATGAGCAGGTATGATGATAGCTTGTCCGGCATCCAGGGGAAAGGATTTGGCGTCGATCACTACTTCCGTCTTCCCTTCAATTACCAGTATGAACGTATCAAAAGGCGTTGGCTTCTCAATCAACTCTTTTCCGGAGTCTACTGAAACCACACTTACTGTCCCGGTCGCCTTCCTGAGAATGGTATGTGAGGTCACCGAATTCGGAACGTATTTAACAGTGTCCGCTAATACAAAAACATCAGCTTTTTCAATTTCGTTGTTTTCCATACACGTGGGAATTATAGAACTGCGCTTGTTTCCGGGCAAAATCGATAACATTGGGACACTTTTATGCCGAAGGTATTTTGTAGGCCAGCTTTCTTAAATTTTCGATCACATCACAAAGTTTGTGGTGAAGCCTGGCCTCCAATCCTTCGAGGAGACCTATCTCTATTCCAGCGACGAATTTCATATCGTCATCCATCAATCGTGGAAATATGTGTTTCCTCGCCTGATCACATCGATCTGCCATCGAAACAAACTGACTGGGATCTTTTTGTATTGGATTCATTATCTCCTGCTTTTCAAACGTATTGACAGAAATCGAATCGTAGAAACGAAAAGAACAGGTACTTAGAGACCCTGTCCAATTCAATTGCCAACTATAAATATTGAGGGATGTTAAGCCTCGGTCTTAATCTTATCTACTGCCAAGTAACAAATATCAGTATATCCTGGTGGAAAGATTTACAGATTTAGGTGTGACAATTACACAAATCACACATCCGATTCATCCGAACAACTTCAAATAGACTACAGATTTTCAAGATTGCTTTTCCTCGCTTTTTTCATCTTTTTAAAATAGGATGGAGTAAGGCCTGTTATCTTTTTGAACTGATTAGATAGGTGCGCCACACTGCTGTAGTGCAATTTGTAGGATATTTCAGTGAGGTTTAGTTCATCGTACAACAGCAGCTCTTTAACGCGCTCAATTTTATTAAGGATTATGAATTGTTGTATCGTTATGCCCTTCACCTCAGAAAAGATATTGGAAAGATAGGTATAGTCGTAGTTCAATTTTTCGCTGATGTAATTGGAATAGTTTTCGGCCGGGAGTTCATCCATATAATGGACCATTTCAGTTATTACATTCTTGATCCGTTCAATCAGAATGCTCTTACTGTCATCCAGGAGTTCAAGGCCTGACCTCAAAAGATTTTCGCGCAGCTTTAAGCGTTGTTCATCGGTAATACCTTCTGGTATTTCCACCACGCCGAGATCAATAGCAGTACTATGTAGTCCGACCTTCTTAAGTTCTTCTCTTACCATCAACTTACAGCGAAGGCTGACCATGTACTTGATGTATAATTTCATAAGCGGAACATATCTCTATTCTGCCCGACATGCAAACCTATCATCCATTTCATTGGCCTTCCAGCACCCACATGATCCAACTTTGGCGGATTGGCCGAGGTGCTTAAATACTTTCTGTGGAAATTCACGGCCCGGCAGCAGCGGAAAGTTAAATCCGTATTCGATGCAGGTTTGTTTCGCGTATTTGGTAACAGGGATTCTTCCAAGAATATTGCCAATCGAAACAGGATGGTGAAACCGACCTGATGGGATTTATCAAATGAATGGGTGAACATTATTGGGAGAGTACGCTGTATAACAGTTCAACGATATTAATCGTTCACTCTCCTTCCGTGGCGATGATCGCCAAAAACGCAAGCAACCAACTTAACCGATCCGAACGCCAATTTTTCTGCTTCGCTTTTGCAAGCGCGGGTAGACCTTGCGTTGGACAAGATTCTCGACAGCAACATCGTACTCCAGCCTGAATGCCTGGTTGCCTGTTTTGTCATATATGGCAACGGTCCTTTCGCCATTATTCAATTTTTCCAGAATGGCTGCAGAATCTATCGATGCTTGTCCGCGATAAATTTCATCGGATAGCTCTTCTGTGAACAGTTCTTTCAACAGAGTTCCCAAAGAATCGTGCACCGAAGCATAGATTGACAAATGCATCCATCCCATAGGTCCATCGGCAATCCGCTTAAGCAACTGAAATGGATAGAGTGGGTTATCTGTTGACTCTATCTTATATATAAATACAACTTTCTTATTCTTTTTGTCAAAAAAGTAACACTTAAAATAGAGGGGCTGGTTCGTAAGGGTGAGCATCCTGTTCTTAGTTATTGGTTCAAATATGGTAAATCAACGTTTATACCCGAACGATCGGTTCAATGACCTCTTCCCGTATTAACCATCATAAATCCGCCGTGGTACCTCGTATACTGTGTGTGGAAATTTGCTTCTGGCCAATGACCTTTATCAAATCCAGGATGGTTTTCAAATGACTCTTTGTTTTGATCAAAGATGAATGCTTTCTGATCGACATCCAGGACCAAAGCTTCGAAAGGCACTGCGAAATACTTTTCGCGCATCCCCATAAATCCTCCGAAGGCAATGATCACGTATTCAATGTTACCATCGTCCATGTTGAGCATTATGTCCATTATCTTACCCAGGTCGTCGCCAGTTTTGTTGAACACCTTGTCTCCTATGATCGAGGACGCAGTGAGGATCCTTACGGGCACATTGGCATAATTACCAGAATGGTTTTTGCCTGTTGAATTATCTAACTCATTTTTTTTCATAATGTGGGCTGATTGCATGTATTACTCAAAGGTCATATGCACGATACAAGTCTCTTAAAGACATTTGTAGCTGACCGCTTACTGAACACAAGAAAGTGATACGTAAAGCAGAAGGACGAAAGTAGAAGATTGGTACCACACCGGCATTACAGATGCCAGGAATAAGGTTGCATATATCACACATCGGCACTCTACGGTTAACGTTCAAAAACTCCAATATGGAAGTAAACGGACAACCAAACGGCATTTGAGAGGTGTAAGGCAAGGCATTCGGGTTTAAAGACCATTTCTTCACCTGTGAATAGTATAACTTTTTGCGCTTTCGCTGTAATGTTAGAAAACGCATAAATCATCAACTTGCGGGCTAATCAAATGCTGATCGGATGTCGTGGGTTACAGTTTACATGAGGGGAAGAGAAGGCTTTCGAAGAGAAGTTTTAGCGAAACTGGAACGTACATGGTTGTCAGGAAGCCATGAGGCAAACAACGGTCTGCTTATGTTCTGGATCGAGGATATAGCAAGGCTCCGAAGTCTGAAAATTGCCATCGGGAGTAAGCTCATCTTTAAATACCGGTTGCACTTTTTCACTGACCTGGATTTTCACCTAAAAGCGGAAAAAAGGGAAACGACCGAATTCTCAATGGTTGAAACTGAAATGGTGACCAAGATGGTCAAATGGGAAAGCGCAACCTCTGATCAGCGCGTTGCCTACGGGCATACAATGCAATAGATTATCCTTTTGACGGTGTTTTTAAATGTTCTTAAAAAAATTCTTTAAAAAAAAAGCGATGCACTCAATCAAAGACAATATCAAACGCTGCACAAAATTGCTCACCAATATTATAATCGTTCCGCTACACGAAATACTCGACAACATATACCAGTTGCTTTCGCACGGTCCAACGTGTCAGACAACCAGGGCCTTTACTCCTGTGCAAAACATCCTGCATAAGGCCAAGAAGTTCGAACCGCCAGTTTTTCCTTACTGAGCGATCTGAGATTATCAGGCAATTAAGCCGCAATCATTTGATGCTTCAAATGAGGTTAAAATAAAAGCGCGCGTTGAAAGGAGAATATCAGCGTTTACGGCTGGTTATTCATCATAATCGAAAATCACTTCGACTTACTGTTTATGATGGCCGCGGCAAGACAGAAAGGCGGTCAGTGGATACTATTTGTATGCTTTCTCCAGGAATCTCAACAGTGTATGATGAATTGGAACGAGTTGATGGTTTTAAGACGATAACCTCTGTTTTACCGTCAAGAAGACATTTGCTTCCCCGTATTATATGACTTGTCATGAATTATTAATTTGAAACAAAATTGTGATTGAGTTTGAAGCAGATGCTTCTTGATTGAATGTTCAGTGTGCTGGTAAATGCTTTTCGATAGTATAACGAGCGAACTTGATCTAAAAAATGATTTGACCAAAGTGTGAAAGGTCAATAGCTTCAAGTTCGTCCTAGTCTTTGTTTAATAAATTTCTTGTTTGATGTGTGATACTTCTTTAATCTCAAACGTTCCTTTTAAGAGAAAGGTTTAATGTTTATGCTGAAGTAGTTTGCTTGATGTAGTCAGTTTGGCGGTCTCTTACAATAAAAACACCCTCCCCTGCTGAGCAGGTAAACAAAATCAATCAAAATATCATGATCCCTGAGGTGCCAATGTTGTTATTTCATGCACAAGGTAAGCAAACATGGCGCGGAAAAAGCCACATGGCGGGTATTTTAATTTTTCTCATAGCTACAATGGAATAGATCCCCCCTATTTTTCAAAATAGGTCATAAACATCCTGTTTCGCGTCGTCCACGCCAATGTCTTGCCCAACCTTCCATATTGTTACAACGATAGCTGATCAACTCATTGAGCAGTGTGATTTATACAATAACTTTATTTCGTTATACAAGGCTTTATAACCTGATTTAGCGACCTTTGCTGCAACACGCGCTACGTAAATCCCAGGCATAGGTATATGTTGGCAAAAGGGACGGGACGTAACAATCCTACCCTTTAGTACTATGCGGTGAGTAAAAACAAGGGAACCAACTACTAAATGATTGTTTATGGAGGCTAAATATAAAACCGGCGAAGTTGTAATTGAACGAATACGACCCACAAACAAATTGGTCATTGTGCGTTGGGACAACGGCGTTTATTACTGCAAACCTACGTGGGGTGGGCAGCTACGGAAAGATCTAGTCTATTTGGAAAGAGATTTAGCAGACTGGACCGAGAAATAAAACAAACGTTTACGCGTTCGGGTCTAACGCCAACACCACGCTACTTGTTCATTTGGAAGGTTCTACCAGCTCACGCTCGAAGTAAGCGAGGTGCTTTCTCTCCTCATCTCCAACTACTGCACAGTAATAAGTGCGTTGATAATACTTCATAATCTTCAGCGTCAAAGACGGATCCACTTTGGCTGTTATCAGCGTTCCCTCTGCATAAATATTGTCGGAATTTGTCCTGTAACTCATTTTGTTTTGTATTGAATAATGTTTGGTCTATGCCCCAAAGGCTAAAAAAAATTATAACGCTCTGCAATTATGTTAAGACCGGCCTTAAAAACAAAGAAGGATATTGGGACAACGAAGTCTTATGAGGTATAGTTGCAAGGGTTGTGTTTATTATCAATGCAATTTTATTCTCGATCAGTTGGGATGCGCTTTCATGTAAAACCTCATCGGATAAGATAGTTAATTGTAAAGGTATCTCCTATGACGAACCTACTGCAATGTATAGAGCAATTGCGTGTGATTTTATCATTCCATAAGCCTTAGTATCATCAGATTGAAGTAAATCATCCGGAATCTGCTTCAACATGGGGCATTCCAGTCAGAAATTTCGTACCTTCTGAAATATTCAACTCCCTCCCAGGTAAATATACCCCGAAAGTTCTTGTCATTCCAGCATTCCTGATCTGATTCACTTTTATCTCCGGAGTTGATGAAGCGGGCCCAATTGATTTTAAAAATGCTACTGTGCGACAACTTATAATCACCAAACAAATTACCAACCGTGAGACCAAATCTCTGGATAAGTATTTACAGGAGATCGGCAAAGTCGATCTGCTTACGATGGAAGAAGAGGTGCAGTTGACTGTCCGTATCAGGAGTGGTGATGAATTTGCCACGCAAAAACTAGTCAAGGCAAATCTAAGATTCGTCGTCTCTGTCGCTAAGCAATATCAAAACAATGGATTGTCGCTAGGCGACCTAATTAATGAAGGAAATGTCGGTTTAATAAAAGCCGCCTCTCGTTTTGATGAGACGCGTGGCTTTAAATTCATTTCATATGCCGTTTGGTGGATACGTCAGACGATCCTGCAAGCGCTGGCTGAACAAGCGCGGGTTGTAAGACTTCCGTTGAACAGAGTCGGTGCTCTTAATAAACTCTCAAGAGCATTTTCGCAGCTGGAGCAGAAATTCCAACGTGAACCGTCCAACGAGGAACTTGGCGAATCGCTTGGTGTAACTGAAGAAGAAGTAGTGCTCACGTCCATTACTTCCGGCAGACAGCTTTCTTTGGATGCGCCTTTTGTTCAAGGCGAAGAAAACAGTTTACTGGATACACTTGCCGGCGTTGAAGATTCCCCTGAAACGAAGTTAATCTTTGATTCGCTACAGACTGAAGTCGGCCGTGCATTGGCTACACTTACCGCAAGGGAATCGGATGTAATTTCTCACTACTATGGTCTGGGTGGAGCAGAAAGCTTAACGCTTGAAGAGATCGGTGATAAGTTTAACATTACCAGGGAACGTGTCAGGCAGATAAAAGAAAAAGCCACGCGCAGACTTCGGCATTCCTCCCGATGTAAAGTGCTGAGGAGTTACCTCGGATAGTGATCCACATTTGCGAGCGTATTGGACAAAGTAGACAAGCACGTTCAACGCTATGGATTTAACAAGAACAAGCGATCGATAATAAAAGCACTACAAAAACTTTATGAATTCAGCACCTGTATTAGACATCGCCCAAAGGTTCGAAGAAAACCCCCTGGTCACGCCGGGTAATATAACGCCAAGCAGCAAGGAAATGGTGGTGGAATGCCTGCTCAACCCTGGGGTATTCAGATTTGAAAAGAAGACATGGCTACTCATGCGAGTAGCCGAGCGCCCTGAACAAACGGAAGGGCACATTAGAATTGCCAGATACAAAGATGGTGAAATTGAAATCCTTCAATTTGATAAAAACGATCCACACCTTGACTTCTCTGATGCCAGGGTAATTCATTACAAAGGCAACGATTACCTCACTTCGCTTTCACATCTGAGATTAATGTGCAGCGAGGACGGGAAAAATTTTCGTGTTGCTGAAAACTACAGTCCAATTTTCGGTGAAGGTGAATTGGAAGCCTACGGCATTGAAGACTGCCGCGTGGCTGAGATAAGTGGAGTATATTATCTCACGTATACCATGGTCTCGTCATGTGGTGTAGGCGTTGGACTCATCCAGACCCGTGATTGGAAACGATTTGATCGTAAAGGAATGATCTTACCGCCTCACAATAAAGATTGCGCGATCTTTGAAGAGAAGATCAAAGACAAATATTTCGCGTTGCACCGACCCAGCAGCCCTGAACTCGGAGGCAATTATATCTGGATCGCTGAATCTCCAGATTGTATTCATTGGGGGCATCACAAGTGCCTTGCTAAAACGCGACCGGGTATGTGGGATAGTGCACGTATTGGCGCAGGGTGCTCACCCATTCATACGCCTCAAGGTTGGCTTGCCATCTATCATGGAGCGGATGAACAGCATCGCTATTGTCTTGGCGCTCTCTTGCTTGATTTTAAAGATCCTTCGCATGTAATTGCCAGGAGTGAAATACCTTTAATGGAGCCTGTTGAGCCTTACGAGTTAAATGGGTTTTTCGGCAACGTGATCTTTTCCAACGGACATCTGGTCATTGGGGATAAACTACGACTGTACTATGGCGCCAGCGACGAAGTGATCTGCGGCGCAGAGTTATCCATACAGGAAATACTCGGTTCCCTTTCACCACGAAAAAAATAAAACTTTAAGAATCCCTTGTTGAATGCCCTTTAACAACCAATGGCATTCGAACCAGGCTTTTCAGTTTTTCCATTCACTCGCCACGTTTAAAAAAACCTTTAAAATGTCTGCAACAATAGAATTGACATCGGAACGTGCTAAGCTCAAAGCCATAACCAATAATAATGTAGCAAAAATGAAAATCGCATTTATTGGTACGTATACTCCCCGAGAATGCGGAATTGGAACGTTCACCAAAAACCTGGTCGACTCAGTAGTCGGCCATAAAACGAAGATGGTAAAGGAAGTGGAAGGATTTGTTGTAGCCATGAACGACTATGAACAAGACTATCATTACCCAGAAGAAGTAAAATTCAAAATCCGGCAAGAGCAACAAGGTGATTATCTGGAAGCAGCAAATTATATCAACCTCAGCGGCGCAGATTTATGCATACTTCAGCATGAGTTTGGAATTTTCGGCGGACAGAACGGGGTATATATCCTCCCTTTGTTACATCGGCTATCCATTCCATTTGTCGTTACGTTGCATACTGTATTGGAAAAACCTTCATACAACGAAAAGGCTGTATTGAATGAGATCTGCAAGATGGCGAGCAGAGTTGTGGTGATGAGCAATAAAACAACACAATTACTTACCAGCGTGTACAACTTGCATCCAGAGAAAATTGTACTGATATCCCACGGTGTGCCGGATATCCGCTACGAACAATCTCAGTCAAAAAAGGAATTCAGGCTGGAAGGCAAAAAGGTTTTGTTGACATTTGGTTTTATTGGAAGAAACAAGGGTATCGAAACTGTCATTAAGGCATTGCCTGATGTCATTGATAAATTCCCTGATGTTTTGTACCTGGTATTGGGAAAAACTCATCCCAACGTGCTTCGTCATTCCGGCGAAGAGTATCGAAACTTCCTTCAGCGCCTGGTCAAGACGTTAGATCTTTGTGACAATGTTATTTTTCTAAATGAGTTTATAGATGAGAACGAATTGTTCAAATATTTATCCGCATGTGATATATACATCACACCCTATGTGAATGAGGCCCAAATTACCAGCGGCACATTATCGTATGCTATGGGCGCCGGATGTGCAGTGATTTCAACTCCCTACTGGCATGCAGCCGAATTGCTGGACGAGGGCCGTGGAAAACTTTTCAAGTTCAATAATTCAGCAGACCTGGCAATTGTTCTGAACGAGCTTTTGGATCAGCCGGAGGCACTGGCTGAACTTCAGAAAAAATCAAAAGCATATGGTAAGCAGATTACCTGGCCGAAGATTGGTTTGAAGTATGCTGAGCTTTCTGGTAGCGTTTTATCCGAACCCCTTCCCAATGTGCCCAAAAAGAAAGTTATTATTGACCCGCTACTGCTCCCTCCTTTTTCGCTGTCTCATATAAAAAGGCTAACAGACGACACGGGTATTATTCAGCATGCCAAGTTTGGTATTCCAAATTTGAAAGAAGGATATTGCCTGGACGACAATGCCCGGGCATTGCTAATGGTTTTAATAGCGTATCGGCAAAACAAAAATTTACTGGCTCTTGAATTGTCTCCGATCTATTTGAGCTACATCCATTATATGCAGAACAAAAATGGAACATTCAGAAACTTCCTTAGCTTCAACCGTAATTTTCTTGATGACGTGGGTTCTGAAGATTCATTTGGCAGAACAATCTGGGCACTTGGATTTCTATTGGGGAATGCACCCAACGACGCTTACTATCAAATGGGTAGATTGGTATTCTTTGATGCCTCGCCAAATTTCGAAAATCTAAAATCGATAAGAAGCATCGCCAACATGATGATCGGTGTGAGCTATTATCTGAAAAGCAATCCTTCGGATGATGCAATGAAGGAACGATTGAGAGGCTTTGCCAATAAACTGGTGAAACAATTTGAAGATTGCAGTACGAAAGACTGGAGATGGTTTGAGCCACTGCTGGCCTACGACAATGGAATCTTACCGCTGGCGCTTCTGCATTCTGCTGAAATCCTCCAGGATGAAAAAATTACAGCTATAGGCATGGAAGCGATGGACTTTCTTTCCAGCGTCACGATGAAGGACGGGTATCTATCCGTCATTGGAAATAAAGAATGGTACAAAAAAGATGGTGAACGTTCACTTTTTGCACAGCAACCCATTGACGCGCTCGCGATGATCCTAATGTATCACCAGGCATTTCATTTGACCAGGGATAAAGGGTATATCAATAAATTATACACCTCGTTTATGTGGTTTCTGGGTGAAAATGATCTTCGGATGAGCTTGTATGATTTTGAGACAAAAGGCTGTTGCGATGGATTCGAAGAATATGGCATTAATAGAAATCAGGGAGCTGAAAGTTCTTTGGCCTATTTAATTTCTCACCTCACTGTGCTTCAGGCATACGAGGAGTTCTACCAGGCTGACACATAGTTTTTCAATTCTTTCATCGGAACGATTGATATCAGCCGGCGGGATTTTGTACTATTTCGATTTCTTCAGTGCGTCAATTAATTCCGCCATTTCAACAACGCCATAGGTAGAGGAGTAGTCGGATACGGCATAAGGAAGGATCAGGCTATCATTGTGCACGATCGCCCCGCACGAATAAACAACATTGGGAACATAACCCTCCCGTTCATCTTCTCTTGGCGCAAGAAGCGGCTCGTGCAATCTCCCGATTTCCTTTGAAGGGTCATCAAGATCAAACAACGAAGCTCCAATACAATACCTTCTCATCGCCCCTACCCCGTGCGTAATTATCAACCAACCTTCTTCCGTCCAGATTGGTGACCCACAATTTCCGACGTGTGTAAACTCCCATGGAAATCGTGGTTCCTGGATGATCACAGCATTATTCCATACCGTTGGTCTTTCGGAATACATGAGATAATTGTTAACTCCGTCGATCCGCGCAAGCATGGCATATTTGCCTTTTATCTTCTTTGGGAACAACGCAAGATTTTTATTCAACGCACCGTTGCCATGTAAGGGCATCACACGGAAAGTATAGAAGTTCTTTGTGGACAAGAGTTTAGGAAGTACAGTATGCCCGTTGTATGCAGTGTAGGTGGCATAAATCATCTCGGATTTATCATCGTCGGTGAAACGCACAAAACGCGCATCTTCGATACCACGGCTCTCAGACTCTGATACCGGAAAAATAACGCGTTCAGTAATGTCAGAGTCCAACTTGAATTGTACATCGTAAAATGAATCTGCAAGCCAGGTAACTTCCTCAAGTGCATTTCTTCTTTCCGAACTAATAGTAAGATCACCAAGGATCATATTTACTGCGTCTTTCAGGACATAATACTCGAATTTCTCCGGAAGGCCATGCATTATGCTTGTAGAGTATTTTTCAGGAATATTCATTTCCAGAAGTTTTTTAACAAAGCGTTTTTTGTTATACAACTTCTTATGAGTGATCTCTGCCTTATCAATATGATCGCCCACTTTCATCACTTGCAGATCATTGTTCTTATCCAGAATCCCACGTCTGAAAACAATAGATGAAATATGACCCTCACCTGTGGCGCGAAAGGAAATAATTATTCTTTTCTCTCCTTTTTCAAGGAACATCTGATCGAAATCCTCAACAATTGATGGGTTAAAAAACGCGGCTGACTCGATCGCATACTCCATAGTAAAGTATGATCCTATCAACATTTTCCGGTCATCTGATAAGTCGGAAAAATCGATTTCCATCTTCTCAATCACGTCCTGAATATTTGCGCAGTGCTTTGAGAAAACGCGCGAAATATTCCGGTGCCGGCCAGCAAATTCACGAAGGGTATGTTCAAGATTAAGAGAAACCTCGCTTTCATCTAAGGTCATTATCCTGGACACCATTTTTTGCGTCCTGGATTCACCATTCATGAAGTATCTCGCTACAACCCTGCTTGAGTCAGGAACAAATTTTACGTTTTTCCTTACTACCGCAACGCGCATTACTGTTACCCCTCATTATTTTCAGTGACAATATCCTGGAGCGTTTCCGGGAGTTCACTCTGAATATCAGTTCTGATCACATGAAGAACGAAATGTTTGTCAAACTTAAATTCATAATTGGAAGATGCTGAAAGCTCAGAAGCCTTGCCGGATTGCTGCAAAACCCTCAAAAGGTCTTTTGCAATCATAGATGTTCTGATATCATTGACGGCTTTACTCTTGTGATACTGCAATTCAAAGGTAACACGACCTTTGCCTTTTGGATTTGCTGCCCTGACTTCATGCGACGAAAATTTGTACTGTTGAGGCCCGTCAGCGGAAGAGATCATCAGTTTCAATAAAACTGGACGGTATTTTCCCCAGAAAAATCCGTAGGACTCGTCCAGCGTGAAGTAATTAATATAGCTATTCATATGATTGTACCTGACATGTTCGGTAGGTCTTTATTAAAATGAAATTCACAGAAACCGTTATTAACAATAAAAAGTAAGGTCAACTCAACAATTATTTTTGTGCTGCAAATTCCGATTGGAGATTTTCATTCCCTTACTGTACGGCCGGTGGAACGAAACAGTCTGTCAGTTTGACTTTGAAAGAAGGTGCATCATGGTATTGACCTGGCAACAAAACTCCAATGTACGCAATAGGCACGACATTCCTGACGACTTTACTTTATATAATAATAAAGACCTTAAAACAAGCGTTTCTCGCTGTTAATAAGCTGTCCGATCCAATACGGAAAGCGAACATTACAATTTAAGATTTGAATGTCGAGTGGCCGTGGCACGAAACAAACATGGAAAGATATAGGAACACAGGTAAACTAACAACGAGTCGCATTGACGCCTCAGATAAGGCCGCTGGGATTGCAAAACTTTCGTTCGCTAAAGATTAAGCAATAAGAATACTGACTGTTATCGAAAGCGTACTTGGCGATGATTGCCTAACGGAAACCTTAAATGGAAAATAACAGATCTGGATATATGTTCGATAACGTCGTGATAGTGTCTTACGGTCAGACGTTGCAATATATTAGTCTTATAACATGCATTTAACGGGGAAACCGACCGTATAGCCGTTTATTTAACGTACCTTTAAACAAGCTTCGGAGTTGACATCGTTGTTGCATTTTTTGAAGACTACTTTTCTGTACACAGTGTTTTAAGCACTCTATTTTTTTTGACCGTCACTCTTCTCAACTTTCAAAGCTAAAATTCATTAAAACGATCGTCCAGAGCGTACTGCTCGTCTTGTACCTTCTTCACAATCAAGTCTCATAAAAGTAAAGTTTGTGACCAACCAGTCTAATGAAAACGATTTTGATCGGAATATTAGCGCTTATCACCGCCATCGGTATTTTCATGCTGGGATGGTATTACTATTTGCGATGGCGGTTCAGGAAGATCATTGCCATAAAGTATCACATCATTGCGCCGTTAATCAAGAAGTTGGAACGTCATGAGACAATTTTAAAATCAGAAGTAGATGTAATGGTGCGCAATGGTACTCTGAGACATGCTACGTATCGCGTTCTGGAAGTTTATGGACGGATGGAGTTGTTCCCGCCTGATTTTTTTACCATTGAAAAAGGCGCAGAGAGCTTTCTGATAACCTGGCTTGAATTTCCCACTGAACTCGGCGAGCCACCCCATGAAGTAGAGCTTTTTACAACGATAGCCTTAGACGGAATCCTGACTCTTACTTATTATATATTCAGATACAGAATGGTAAACAATCATTGGGCCGAACGCTACAATTGGATATTTGGCGTGGTAGGACCTTATGGCCCATTGAGCCAGCCTTATGATATGCCCGCAAAAATATTCAGTCGTTTCAATCCTTCAGATACCACTACTGCCGAAGAAGAAGCGCGATGGGTGCATGAAAACGTACAGCATACTGCCTCTGCATTTCGGACACGCATGTAACTAATTAGGCTACCGATGTAATATCTATTTAATATGCCAGAGAAGGTGTGCCACTCCGTCCGGATCGAAGTAAATTCACAGTATAACAAACCAACCTATTCTCTAACACCCCGCCCTCTTGCGACTTCAACTCACCCATCGTCAACTCATAGATGTAACCCGGCTTCAAGTTTTCCAGTTTCAGTGAGGCTATTTTTCCACCGTCCCTTACGTCGATGTCTTTTATACCGACTTTCTGCACATCGAACTGGTCGGACCCGTACTTGAGGTGGTATTCATAATAATAGTGTCGGAAGTGGTAGTTGGAGGTATCGCGAAGGGTCGCTTCGTCCATGGGTTGAGTGAAATGCAGATCAAAGCCTTCCTCCGTGATGTTCATGCTATAGATGTCCACTGGTTGTTTACCGGTGAAAACGATCCGCTGAATTCCTGTGTCGCCTATAAAGCCATGCTGTACCTGGCCAACATAAAGGCTGCCATCCGGTGAGAACGCAAGACGATTGTTGCCTTTGCGCAATCCTTGCTTGTCTATGAATGGAATACACGCACCCTGCCATACACCGCCTACTTCCTCCAGCATCACGCGAATAATGCGCTCCTGGTTCATCTCGCCGATAAGGATTTGTCCCGAGAACGGACCGAAAGCTCCGTCGGTGGCGTCCAGTATCGGTTGCGTTGGCGAGGCAGCCATAATACCGTATGGAAACTGTACCACTGGCCGTTGGCGTTCAGCGTTCAGTTCTTCAACAGGAAGTTTTGATGGATCTCCTTTGTTCCATCCGGGAAGCCATATCATGCTTGCCGGATGCCCGTAGAATTTATTTTGCTCTACTTTAAATAACGGACTTGTTCCCACCCAGTCGCCCTGGTTGTCGGCGACTAACAATTCGTTGTCGGGTGTGATGAGCAGTCCGCTTGGCGAACGAAATCCATAAGCATAAGGAATGAATTCACCGGAAGGTGTCAACTTAGCAACCCATCCACGGTATGGTACAGCCGCGAACTTTTGTTTAGGCTTGAACGGAACGAGTGTCGTGTCAAACTTGCCACGCACTTCATCCATAATAATTCCCCACTCTGACGCAGTATTGAACGAGATGAACAGATTACCATCACGGTCTTTCACTGGTCCGTACGTCCACTCGTGGTAGTTGCCTGCCATTCCGAAATCATCGGTAACTGTTTCATACAAGTCAGCCAAACCGTCGCCGTCCGTGTCTTTCAGTCTGGTCAATTCCGGCTTTTGCATTACGAGAATTTCCGATTCGCTTAGAGGCAGCACGCCGAGCGGCTCGTGTAATCCCTCTGCAAAAAGTTTCCACTCTTTCGCCGCGGGATTGTAGATCATCACCTCTCCGCGTAGGAAACAGGCAACTAGTCGTCCGTCTGGTAAGAAAGCAATGCCACCGGTCTCGGCATGAAGACCCGGGGGCATTTCAATAGTCTCGACGATGTATGGAACTTTCGCGTCCGGATATTCTGATTTCTTTCCGCAGCTGGTCACCAGCACAGCGAGGATCATCAATGCACCAAGATTTCTCATTTCGCTGTTTCTTTTTTGGTCATGACAATCACAAACTCATGCGCATCGTCGGCAGTGAGATTGATTTGATTACCATTGATCTTTCCTTTTGACGTCGTATACTCAGCGCCATCATTGCTATCGAAAACAAAGTACAATGGCTGCGTCGCTTCCGGAACTTTGAACGAACGAATGATCCCACCGCCATCCTCCTTCGGTTTGATAAGTTCATATACATCCTTGCCATCAATGGTATAATGAAATTCCGGATAGCGATCTATCAGCTTGTATCCCTTGAAGTCGACAACAGGATTTTTATCAGTAGAAAATTTTAACGGATACGTGGCCTTGTCGCGATAGAAAACAGTACCCATGATCTTCGCATACTTCTCTGCTTTCTTATCGAAGTAATTCTTTGGATCGAGGAATGCTCCCTGCCATGCATAACGCAGCCGACACGATCCAGCGTCCCAGCAATACGACAACTGGTTCGGCAGACTCACAGCAATCGCCGCAGGTCCTGCATCGGGCATGAACATTCTATATAAATATGGAGGTGTCGTTTTGTAAGGATGCAAGTTTACGTTAGCATGATGATGTGCCGCGTCGGCATCCAGTTCATTGGCCGGTGGTACGTTGGAATCCTTTTCCAGTGGAGGAAGGGCTTTTGTCGTCACATACATGGCACCATACATCACGAGTCCGTGCCCTGGAAATGTACAAACGTAAGGGTACACATCTTCTTTCGTCGGTGCCTGAAAAATAATGTATACAGATTCGCCCGGTGTTACGATGCGAATAGACCACAATACTTTGTCGGATACTGGCACAAAGTGCTGTTTCGGACCGTTTTCTCCAAGCTTCTGTGAGGCATCCACTACTTCCTTTCGTGCTCCCGGTTTCGTGATCACGAGGTTGTGATCCATCTCGTCGGCATTCGTCAGTGTAAGCTTGATGCGCTCGCCCGGTTTCACCTTGATCCGTGTGAGATCGAATTTCAGCCCCGCAATGGCTTTGATCTCAATCTCTCTTTCGATTTCTTCCTCTGCCTGTGCAAATGATAATTGGGAATATCCCGTGAAGAAGATGAAGAAGTTGAGAAGTATGAGAATCTGAGGAGTTTTTGATGGACATTTCATACTAGCTTGTCTCGGCGTTCGCCGCGTCGATCAGTCCCTTAATATAACCATAAGCCTGGGCGAAAGCCTGCAATCCGCCCGGGTCGTCGGGGTGCGTCGGACAATGGTCAGGACAAATGGACCATGAATAATTCGCGTCGCGCAGTATACGGATCACTTCAATAAAGTTTGCTTCCCCTTCGTCGATGTAGACTTCTTCGAAATTGCCCAGGCGACCTTTGATGTTCCGCATATGGATCTGGTAGATCTTTCCCTTCTCCGCGAAGTACTTCACGATCGGCAGCAGCTCAGCCTTCGGGTTGTTTAATCCTTCCATCACAGTGCCAAGGCAAAGCTGGAACCCGTTGTATGGACTATCGACAATCGATTCGTACTTTTTCAAGGAATCAAAAATTGAAGTTGGTGCACAATCCCATGTGTCTACTCCCTGATAGCCGCGCGGCAAGCCCGGTGGATCGTAAGGATGGATGCCCAATCTCACATCATGTTGCGCGCACACAGGGATAATATTCTTGAGAAAGTAAGTGATGCGCTCCCAGTATTCATCATACTTCACCACACCATATTTTTCAACGGGAAGATCTTTCCAGTTGTCTTCCAGTTTGAAAGAATGATAGCTAGAACCACCACGACCGTCAGTGTGCCCGTTGCGCCGAATCGGAATCAACGTCCAGTGCATCGTAACTACCTTCACTCCCACGGCCGATGCCTTGCGGATGTTGTCGGCTACCTCCATCAGTTTTTTCTCCTGGTCCGAACGTGTTTTTGCGAATATGTACGAAGAATCCATCCGGATCGCTTCCCACACCTTGCCGTACTTGTCGCAATCATCTTTCCATTGTTTCATGTCATCACCATTCCACACGCCGCTCATGATGTTGGTGAAATGGCGCACTCCACAACGTTCGTGGTATTCGAAATTCTTTTTTGTCGTCCAAAGCTTTTGTTTTTCATCCCAGCCCATGGATGGATCAGCCATCACCACATGGTAGTCGGCTCCTACATGGTGCAAGAGGTTTTTCTTAGGCTTCGCAAGAGCGGTTGCTGAGCCTTCAGCGGATGATGTAGCACCCAATAGACTAACACCGGCAATGCCGGCTGTTATCTTGCGGGCAAATTCTCGCCTTGAATTGGACTTGTTTTCCATTGGCTTTGTCACGATGATAGACTTGAGGTAGATCCGTTAATTGTTATTCGTTAATTGTTAATTGTTAATAATCGTGGGCATGGGATTCGGGTGTGAAATGTCCCCCGCCTGCGTCGGGCAGGCAACGTCCAACTCCGAATGTCCAACGTCCAATGCAAGCACCCTTAACGAATAACTATAATTCAAATCTATCAGGGAACTTGATTCTACGGAAGTCAATTCCTTGACGGGAAGATTTAGTTGATAGTCGGGGGAAACGCCGAAAGCCACATATAAACTTTGACGCGGGATCACGCTGAATTATGGAAAAAGCAATGTTTCAAATCCATCAGAGGGTCAGAAATTGTTGGACCGAAAATTCTTAGATTTGCCGCAAATGAAAGTAAGAATTATAGGCACTCTAGTTGTCACGTTGATTGCATTTTACATCTGTGATGCTCAGAGCGTCAGGATAAAGCTGGTGAATTGCAAGTTGGAAAAGGAAACATTGGCCCACATTCAGAATTCGTTAAACTATCAGCTACGATTCTATTCAGAGATTTTCAATCAACCTGTAGACACGAGTTTTAGAGCTGTGGTTTTCGGTAGCGAAAAGGAATTTGTAAAATACGCTAAAGCTAAAGCCAACTACAATCCCTTAAAAAACCATTCAATTGCCTTTTATAGCCATGATCTCAAAGAAATGATCTTGCACAATCAGGTTGATAATTTCCCTAAGGTATTTGCACATGAGGTGAGTCATGCAATCCTGAGATTTTATTGTGAACATCCTGATACATGGCTGAATGAAGGACTGGCTCAGGTTTTGGAAGACGTTGTTGCAAATGACTCGGCATTCTATTTTGCAGACACTCAGCTTTCGAAAATAGCAAGTGTCCAAAAACTTTTCTCTGAAGGCAGGTCAATTAAAGAGCCTATAGAAACCAGGAACTTCTATCAGGTACCAGCCAGCTACACGAATTACCAATTGTCATTTGCCGTCGTTTTGTACTTATACCAGAACCGAAAAATACTAGCGAATATTGTTAAGAGCGACTGTGTTCAGATAAACGATATAATCAGTAATTATTATCCAGAGGGATTGGACCTTCTCCAAATTGATGTAAAGTCGTGGTTCTTCAATTACGATCCTAGATCAAATTAATACCGAACTGCGCTAATTTCGTTTTGTGCCGAGCAACTAACAAGTTCTTTATACGAGTGAAATCTTCCTGAAACTTGAGCCTTCCGTTCTGCCAATTACCGCAAGCGATAACTTTTCCTTCTTTTACGAAATAGCCATACCCGGAATATAGATCACCCGAAAATTCGCCGATGTACCTGGTCCCATCATTCCAATATTGTGTCCCGATTCCATGTCGACGGTTATCCTTGAATTCTCCGAAGTAGGTACTACCATCGAAGAAGTACCGCTTACCTGACCCGTGAAACTTATCGCCATACCATTCACCGTCATAAACGAGTATAGAGTCCATATATATCTTACCCTTTCCTTCTCTCCGATGCCTCCGCCACTCTCCAGCGTAACGGTTGTGTCCGCTGACCAATTCTCCATAACCGTTTCTCCCATAATCGTATTCGCCGTTGTAGTAATCAATGAGCTTTCGCTTATAGTACCACCAAATTTCAGCACGTCCGTAAACTCGTCCTTGCTTAAATTTTCCTTTGGAAATAGTAACAAAGTCATCATCAAATTTCTTCATTGTCCCCTCGCCGTGTATCTCTCCTTCTAAAAATTCCCCAGTGCAAATCCGTAGGGTGTCGCCGTTTTCAGCAAACTCTATCTCTTGGCCTCGGCCCGATGGCAGATCCTCCTTTAAGTCACCGCTATATGTATAGCTAACCGTATTGCTTTTATATTTCCTGATGATAGCTCCTGCCCCGTACAAGTCCCCATTTACATACGTTCCCTCATGCACTGTACCATCCTCGAATAGATACCGGCCTTTCCCGTGTGGACTTCCCCTTTTCACTTCACCAACGTACTGTTGGTTTTGTTTTCCATTTTTATACCATTGGAGAGTACCTGTTCCGGTTGCGTAGCTACCGACACAATTCCCGGACCATGTGATTGTTTCGTTTTTTACAGGATGAGGATTGTACACTTTGCATCCATCCAGGCTTTGAATCCAAACAGAGTCTTTAGCGGATTGGGCGCTGGATGAATTTCTCATCGAACACACAACGACCACGCCTAACAACACGCTTAAAAAAATATTTGGTTTTGTTTGCATTCGAATCGTTGGCGCAATTATACAAAACCTAATGATCTTTTTTGTGACTGGATGACGGAACTTCTTTCTTCTGAACTCAATTCTTTGACGGGAAGAATTTGTTGATAATCGGAAAAAGGCAAATATTAACATATGGCAAGGATCTTTATTACAGGCTCTGCAGATGGTCTCGGCGAGATGGCCGCAACTTCCTTGGTCAGTCAGGGGCACGAAGTTGTATTACACGCGCGCAACTCGGAACGAGCACACCAAGCATTGAGCAAAGTACGAGGCGCGGCAAATGTTTTAATCGCTGACCTTTCGAGCGTGGACGAAACCAAAACTTTAGCTGGACAAGTGAATGCATTAGGAAAATTTGACGCGGTTATTCACAACGCAGCGGTCTATCGGGTGCCTGGTGAGCTCATCGTTGCAGTGAATACATTACCGCCCTACATTCTGACTTGCTTGATTCAACGTCCGGAGCGTCTGATATACTTAAGCTCCGGAATGCACTTCAGTGGCAAACTAAGTCTCGAGGGCCTCGCCAACAACACCAACCGGATCACCTACTCGGACTCAAAGCTGCACATGGTCACATTGTCGATGGCTGTTGCGCGAAAATGGCCGGAAGTTTACTCGAACTCAGTAGATCCAGGGTGGGTTCCTACAAAAATGGGCGGACGCAGCGCACCAGACAATCTTGAAAAAGGATTTGAGACTCAAGCATGGCTCGCAGTAAGTGATGATGCAAACGCCAAAGTAAGTGGTAGGTATTTTCATCACAAGAAGGTTTCAAGACATAAGAGTGAAGCCGATGATATCAGTTCGCAAGAAAACTTTCTTTCAATATGCGAACAAATCACTGGAGTCAAGTTTCCAGATAGGCACAGCCTTTGATAAGAGAAACTAATCATGCATGAACTGGCAGCCGTTATTTAAGATTATTTAAGAGTCAGTAAATACGTATGAAGGGCCTTCAACTCATCTTCTGTGAAGTTTTTAGTTATAGGCCACGGCATCTCGGATGCGTCCAGATGTTTGCCTTCCGGTGTAACCCCAGTGTGTAATGCCGTTATGAATTGTTCGTCTGACCACTTGCCAGGATTACCAGTGGCTGTGATGTCGGCCACATATTTTCCTCCTGGCACGGGCGAGTCCCCTCCTTTCATGTTTGGGCCATGACAGTTTATGCATACCGTTGCAAGGTACTTCCCATACTCCGCGGATACGGTTCTTTCCACCGGCTTGGGAAAGCTGATTCTATGGTCGGTCATCTCCGCGGGAAGCAAAGGGATACGTCCAAACTCCGACAACACGTAACCCAGCGGACCAATGCGAAAACTCTGCGGCTCGCGGTCTACAGGTGGCACTTGTGTGCAATAAGCGATGATCGCAGCCATGTCATCTTCGCTCAGGTGACTCAGCTCGTGAGACGGCATGAGGAGCAATGGCTTGCCATCTCGATTCAGTCCGTGCTTCATTGCGAGTATCCAGTCATTTACAGAGAAATCGGGTGGTAGTCCTCCTTTTCCTTTTGTCAGGTTCCTGGTAACGAATCGACCTATCAATGGATCATCAATCAGCTCACTGCCACCAAGGTCCTGACCATGGCATTCTTTACAAGCTCTTGTGCCAGCCAGTCGGCCGCCCAACACGAGAGTGGCCGAGTCATATTTTATTTCTATGTTCTCAGCAACCACCGCATATTCTTTATTGATACGATAGCGCAAATGAAGATAAGAGAACAACAAAACTGCTAGAACAATCGCGATCAGGCTCCCTATAAACATGAGAATGCCTTTGCCTATTTTTTTTAACATGTTGAATTTGTTTGGTTTCCAATTGCAAATACGCGGCAAGACCAAAGAAAGGTCTCCGCAAAAAGATCTGAATTGTCCGAGATCAGGATTATTATCCAGCGGCGAATCCTCAGGTTTTGAAACCTCTGCCGGCCTCTTACGTACATGTGTTGACTTACTTCCGCACTTCCATGAAAGGAGCAACCGCCATAAACACGGAACAACTTATTGATATTGATGCACCCACCTTTGCCAACCCTGGTAACCACAATGAGGTATTGAACTCCCGTTTGGATTTGGACAGAGATCTGGGCGATTTCAGGATGAAGACCCTCTTTCATCCGTTCTTTACTTTTCACCAAGTCTGGGCCGACCTCAACCATGATGTGCAGATGATTCAGCTTGATTCCCCGAAAAAACAGGTTGGTCTTGCATTGATGGGGGAAGGCCGAACAGCTGCAATATTCGGAGAAGAACACCAGATCGATGCTGCCCGTGGATTTGGATCTTTCAATTTTAATCCAGCCATGGCGGAACGCAACTTGCTATTTCGAGGCCAAATCCAGGCAAATTATTTTGATATCGATCTTGGGTATCTCGACCGCCTGTTGTTATCGTATGACATGGGTGAGCACCCGTCGAACGTCGTAATGGAAAAAATCAATAATGGGATGTTCATGCACGTTCCGGTAACGACCACGTCGGAGCATTACCGTATCATGTCAGACATTACAAATTGTCCGCTACAGGGTGGGTTACGCAATCTGATGCTCGAGGGAAGCCTTATGCAGCTTATCGCGCTGCAGCTTCATTCAATAGGCGAAAACAAGCCGGTCGACAAGGGAATCAGTTCACGGGAAAAAGAAATGATGTATGGCGTGAAAGAATATTTAGACGCAAACTTTACCAAAGATCACTCGTTGTCAGACCTTTCCGTTCAATTCGGAATAAACCAATCCAAGCTGAAAAAGAACTTCAAGGCATTGTTCGGCGTCCCTGTAATCGAGTATGTGTTCAATCTCAAGATGGACTATGCTCACAGGTTGATTTTCGACAAAGGAAAGTACGTAGCGGAAGCCGCACCTATTGTCGGCTACAAAAACGCTAACCACTTTGCCACCGCGTTCAAGAGAAAGTTTGGTGTAAGTCCGTCGAGATTGAGAGCACGGGGCTAACAAAAAAACCAGAGCGCAAGCAAAAAGAATATTGTTCAACAATTGTTTCGGATTACGGATCAACCATTCCCACGCTACATCAACGTTCGTTTGACTAACAACACGAGGTCCGGCAGGTACTATTCCAAGTTTACAGTTAGGATGGTCTTATAAGTATTAATAACATTCTATACAGGACACCCCGTCGTCACGATCACAGCTTATTAAGAGGACGTTGCATATATTTTTTCAAACACAGTTTTGTCTACTGTAAGGCCACTATATTTCAGATTTGCCATAACGTCTAGTCAGCAGGTTCTTGTGCGCTTATGATTTTCCTAAACCCGCCATTACTCCTAAGTAGATGTATTTTAGGTCAAAATAACTAAGTTTAAGTGATGGAAATAACAATGGGAGTTTACGCTTTTTGCTCTACCCTTTAAATGAGGATACTGTTAACTATCCTGCTGGCATTTTTTTTGTCTCCGGCTTCCTACGGACAAGTCGTTTTAGATTTCTCCGAACATGATTTCGCTGCAGGAAAGGCCAGGGTCAATGGCCAATGGGAATTTTACTGGGACCAGCTTTTGTCTCCCGATGATCTCAAAGCCGGCGCGCCTCAAGGAGATCTTTTGCATGTTCCTTCTTCGTGGAGTTATGGTGGAAAGTATTCCAATCTTGGCACAGGCACATATTGTGTAAAGATCAGACTGCCTGAAGGTGACAAGACTGACTTGTCTTTCTATTTTCCGCCTGTGCGTTGTGCAGCCAAGGTGTGGGTTAATGGCGTCTTGAAGGATAGCATCGGAATGGTCGGCAATCGTGAGAATTATCATTCACGGCTTTCGGGGTTGCTTTTATCGGTTCCTCCGCAAAGGGAAGTTGAGTTGGTTGTTCAGGTTGCTAACTACGATTATTTGAGCGGAGGACTGGTCAGCGGAGTATGGCTTGGTAGAACGTCAGAAATTCAGCGCGATTTAAACATCAAAAGTGGACTTGATACAATCTTTGCAGGAAGTCTCTTTGCAATGTTTGTTTATCTCACGATGATGTTTTTACTGTACCGTCGTGGGTATTCCTTTCTATTTTTGGCAATGATTTGCCTTGCCGTTGCATTGCGCACATTGGTTATTGAATCTGGTTCTGTCTTGCTGCCGCAATTATTCCCATCATCGGAATGGGCTATATGGAAAAAAATTGAATTCTTTTCGGTGTATGCAATTGTCGCACTTTTTCCGCTGTATGTAAGCAGCGTCTTTCCGACTGTCTCCAAGAAAACAATTGATCGAATATTTATCGCGCTTGCCTTTGTTTTATGCGCCGTTGTGATCGTAACGCCGCAATATATTTACGGACGGCTCCTTGATGTAGCTCACCTTGGATTACTCGGTGGTTTTGCGTACGCCTTTTGGGTTATCTCCAAAGGATTGAAACAAAAAATCCAGGATGCAAGAATATTGCTGACCGGAGTGCTGGCGGCGTTTCCGTTTATATTATTAGAAATCATAAAAAACACAAGCTTTCTAACTGTCCGGTTGCCGTTCACGTACCTGGTTGAGTTTGGCGTACTGACCTTTTTACTGTTTCAGGTTTATGTTTTGGGAAATCACTATGCTAAGGCATATCAGAGTCTGGAAAAGCTGGTGGATGAACGAACTCTGGAACTATCACAAGCCAATAAAATAAAGGATAGACTTCTCTCTATTATTTCTCATGATATCAAAACCCCATTCAGCACATTGCGGGCGATAATAAGTTTATTTAATCAAGGGGTTATAAAGGAAGAAGAGTTAGGTCCTGTCATGAAACAAATTGAAAGTCAAATGGGGATAACTAATCTCCTTATTGAAAACGTATTATTGTGGGTGCGCAGTCAAATGACCGGGATCTCCATATCCGTCGAGCCGCTTTTGCTTGGCACCTTAGTGAACGAACACCTGTTACTTTATCGAACCACAGCTGCTGAAAAGAAAATTCAACTGGTAAATGAAATTCATAATGAATTGTCGGTGACCGCTGACAAACACATCTTAAGTCTTGTACTAAGAAATCTTATTTCCAATGCGATCAAGTATTCATTTGAAAATGGGACGATCAGCGTTTCAGCACATAAGATCGACGGTCATATATCGCTTTCCATTTCCGATAATGGAACCGGGATGTCGGAATCAACAGTGATCAGATTGCTTCAGAGAGAGGAATTAACCAGTGAACTCGGCACGCGAAACGAGAAAGGTACCGGTCTCGGGCTGATGGTCAGCCGTGAATACTTGTTGAAAATGGGAAGCGCGCTCACGGTAGAAAGTGTTTTAGGGAAGGGAAGTACGTTCAGGATCAGTTTGATGAGTTAGGGTTCTTCGACAAGTTAGCTGCCTAGGTAAGTTTGGCACCTAGCCTTCAAACAAGGAAATCTTGCAACATGCATTTTGGAGTAACACCGCGAAACAAAATGCGGGGTCACGACGGACACTAAGTTTGCACAATGATCACAAAGAGAAATACGTTGTGAACTTCGTGGTTCTTCGTGGCCTTTGTGACCTGCATTAATAATCCAATGGATGGAAGGTCACGATCAAGATTGATGCAGAATTAATTTGTTGCGGCACCCAGGTTGCTAGATAGCTGGAACTGCTTTTTGAATTCACTATCTTTGATTATACCCATTGAATCTCCGATTATGAATGAAGTTTTTAGAAGAGTTTACAGAAGGCACGGTGTTAAGGTCGCACTATACCTGGTAATTGCACTCATACTGGTTGATACATTCTTAACCTACCAATACAAACAGGCCCTTACCAGAAATATAGAGGTACAAGCCACACTTGATGAAATTGCGGCCAGGAAAGCAACTATAATTTCGAATCTCAATAATGTCGACATGAGTTTGCGGGGATATCTGTTAGTCGGCAATGAGGCATTTATAGATACCTATAAAAAGGTCAAAGGCCAGAACGCGCCTACGATGCAGTACCTCAAGCAAAAGCTTCCCGAAATCGGAATGGATGCTTCCAATCTTTCCAATATGGATGCTATGCTTAATAGCTACTTTAAACTTATGGACGAATTGGTTTCGCTGGCGAAAGCGGGTACAACGGACGCTGCATTGCAAATCCTTAAGGAAGATCACGGTACAGCGGTGTGGCAGACCTATATGGATATGTCAGGTGTAGTAGATCCGGTTATCAATGCAAAGAAAACTGAGGCACAGCAAACCTACACTAAACTGTTAAACATGAGTTTGTTTTTTCAGGGCGTGCTGTTCCTTGTGGGAATTCCTACGTTGATTTATACCATTAGCAGCCTCACACGAAGTGAGAAAAGAAGGACCAAATTGTTTGAAGACCTTGATCTGCAAAACAGGACTTTAATTTTTGATTCCAACCAAAATACCAATGTGCAGAATGAAGCGGAAGTCATCGGTAAGATTATCACCAACCTGAATAAAACAGCCACGTTCATCAAAGGTATCGGTGAAGGTAATTTTGATGTAAAATGGGATGGTTTCAGTGCTGCCAACGTGAAGTCAAACCAACATACAATATCCGGTGAGCTGATTGCGATGCGCGAAGAGATGAAAAAACAACGCGAGCAAGGACTACGACACCAGTGGGCAAGCGATGGGCTTAATAAACTCACGGAAATCATCCGTGATCACCAGAGTGATTTCGAATCCCTTACTGGCAAATCAGTCTTCTTTATCGTCAAATATTTGAAGGCACACCAAGGTGGATTGTTTGTTCTAAATGACCAGGACGAAGAAGATAAGCATCTGGAACTTAGTACGTGTTATGCATTTGATCGAAAGAAATACGTTACGAAACGAATTAATATTGGTGAGGGAATTATCGGTCAGGTTTTTCTTGAAGGCGAGCCTGTGTTCATCCGTGACGTTCCCCCCGATTATATCCACATTACCAGTGGGCTAGGCGAGGCAAATCCGAGGTGTATTACTGTGCAACCACTGAAGCATAATGAAGAGGTGGTGGCAATTTTGGAGATTGCTTCGTTTAACGTATTCGATCAACATGCGCTTGATTTCCTAACCACTGCTTGTAAATCGCTTGCCGCGTCAATGATGGCCATTCAAAGTAGTCACAAAACGAAGATACTTCTGGAAAAATCACAACAACAGACAGAAGAGATGCGCGCGCAGGAAGAAGAGATGAGACAAAATATGGAAGAACTCGAAGCTACGCAGGAGGAGATGAAACGGCGGGAGGCGGAGCTGAGAATTGCATTGAAGAAATAATAGGTACCTCGGTAAGTTCAGCATGCGCACGTAATCTATTGCACAGAATGGTTATGGGACAATCTGATTATCCTGGCAATTGCACTAGTCGGGTACCTGGGTGCCTAGGTACCTAGGAAAGCCAGGCAGCTAGATAGCTAGCCAGGATTTCAATCCTCTTTTAACGAATTTACCGGGTTAACTAAAGAAATGCTTACTGTTCTTGTAACGATGGTCAGCAAGGACACCAAAAAAACAATCATCGCCGGGCCGATAAAAAGCCATGGATTTAAATCTATCTTGAAAGCATATCTCTCCAGCCAGGCTCGGATGAGGAAGAAGGTGATGGATGTCGATATTGTCATGGCGAGCAATACCAATGCGACAAAGTCCTTTGAAATCAAAGTGACAATTTGAGCGCCATTTGCTCCCAATACTTTTCTTATCCCAATTTCTTTCGTTCGATTCGCCAAGTTAAACGACACTAATCCGAACAGGCCAAGGCATGAAATTAAAATCGCAAAAACGGTGAGCGTTCCAAAAACCTGCTGAAATTGTTCTTCTGATCGGTATTGCTTATCGAATTCCTGGTCCAGGAAGAAGTACTCGAATGGGCTATCGGGAAACACGGTGGCATAGATATCCCTAATAACATTAAGGTTCTCCTGCAGGTTACCTTTGGCCACGCGTATGCTAGCTAGTTTGTTTCTGCCTTCCGAATGCAAGAAAATCATCGGCAGGTACGGAGACTTCGGACTTGACTGATGAAAGTTTCCGATGACACCGACAATGGTGCGCTGGGATCCCCACAGGTTAATTCTTTGACCAATGGCAGCCTGAGCATTTGAAATATCCCATAGTCTAAGCGCTTCTTCGTTGACCAGAATGTTTTCCTCACTTGTATTGCTGGCCAGAAAATTTTTCCCGGCAATCAGGTTCATTTTCATAGTTGGCAAGTAGTCTGCATCGATCCAGCTCATATAGAAATTATAGGACTGTTCTTTCGTTGCGCCAACAACGGTGACTCCGACATTGGTGGATCCCATTTCGCTCGTGGGTTGGCCAGGCACACAGCTGGAGAGAGCAACCGACTGAAATTGACTGTGCATAAGCAATTTGTCTTTCAGCAGCTGATAATTTTCACTGGCCATATTCGCGGCGGAGCGAACGACGATGGTCTGCTCGATATCCAGTCCAAGCTCCTTCTCTCGCATGTAGGTCAATTGGCGGTCGGCAGTAAATGTTTGGATCAATAGGAAAATAGTAATTGAAAACTGAAAAGTCACCAAGACCTTTCTTAGCAGAACGCCGCCCTTTGAACGCGTCAATTTTCCTTTCAATGTCGTGATTGGTTGGAATCCAGATAGGATGAAAGCGGGAAAAACGCTTGAAAGAATCGTTGAAACCAGAATGACCGAAATGATCGTTGAGTAAAACACCAGATCTCCCCATGAATGGAAATCAGGAGGCAGTCCCGCCAGATGTCTGAATCCTGGCAGGAGCACGATGACCAAGGTTAGTGCGATGAAACCCGAAATAATGTTAATCAGAAACGATTCTGTAAAAAACCGCGCCCGAAGTTGATTCAACGTAGACCCAATAACCTTTCTGATGCCAACTTCTTTCGCCCTGTCCAGAGAACTGGCAGTCGATAGGTTTATGTAATTCACTACAGCGATCACGATAACCAGTATGGCTACTCCTAACAGAAAAAATACAGCGTCCGCATCACCATTTTGTTCAAGTTCGAAAGATTTGTGAGAATACAGGTGAATGTCTTTGACCGGTTGTGCAATCACCTGCTCGTTCAATATTTTTCCCTCTGCGTGTAGACGGTCGTTGAATGACCGGACATTGTTTAAGAAGTTTGAGTAATGCTTCACGTCTGACAACAACAAGTAAGTATAGGCGTTATTGTTATCCCAGGCATATCCATTCTCTCCAAATGCGGATCTCAACGATGTGTAGGAAAGCAACATATTAAACTTCAAATGAGTATTAGGAGGAGGGTCTGCAACGAGACCTGCTATTCTGAATACTCTATCGAACCGCGATATCCAAATGGATTCTCCGACCACGTCAGTTTTACCAAAATATTTTAACGCCAAAGATTTTGTCAATAGCGCCTCGTAAGGTTTCGTTAATACTTCGTGCCGGTTTCCCGATAGAAGGGAGCAATTGAATAAATGCAAAAAGGAAGTGTCGACGGCAAATATGCCGTGTTCGCTCAAGAATTTGTCGCCAACCTTGATGGTTGTATTTGTAACTGGATAGGCCCTTGCAAAACTTTCTATTTCTGAAAACTCTGATAGCATCCGTGGCCCCATTGGATGATAGGTTTCTGCATCCTGGTCTACTACTGTTTCTCCGTTTAGGTAGTCCATCGTTATCCGTACAAGACGATCTGCTAACGGGTTCTCATTTTCAAAACTCAATTCGAATCTGACGTACAGTGAGATAAGCATCACGATCCCGAAGCCACAGGACAAACCAACAATGTTGATAGCAGAGTAGAACTTTTTCCGAGCCAGCATCCGGAAGGAAATCCTAAGGTTGTTTCTGAGCATCACGGTTTCGTTAAGGTACAGATTTTAAAAACGACGTCGGTATATGAAGCCTATATCAAGAAGGACAACTATCTCGCCGTCTACCCCCACTTGTCTGTTCTTTTTTTATTAACCTTCCGGTTTACCGTTCAATGGCCTCTCCTGTTATCGTTGGGTCTCAGTAAAGAAATGGAACATTAAAGGTGTTTCACTTTGTAAGAAGTGTGTATCGTAAATTGCATCAAGGTGTGGCCAGGTAGCTAGGTAGCTAGGTGGCTGGCTAGCTAGGCGGCTAGGTAGCCAGGTACCCAGGTCACCAATAAGAAGGACACTCTATTCCCTTATGCCAGCGTTGGATCTTGACACGGTAATTGATCATGATCTCATGGCTTCCATTTGAGTACAGGCGTAAATCTGACGTCGTGAAGTCGTACGCATAGCCCACATGAAAATTCTCATTGATTTGTAATTCAAACATGCCGACGATAGAATCATCCAGTCGGTAGGAAAAACCTAATCCAACCACATCGTAAAGAACTGTGACAAGATTGGCATCAAAGCTCAATGGCGCTGTTTCCTGGAGTCGTATTAAGGTTGAGGGAATAACCTTAAAATTCTTTGAAACCTGGTGGACATAGCCAGCAGTAAGGTAATAGTATCGGGATTGTTTGGCGATACTCTCCAGGTCGGTAACATCGACAACCTTGTTATTAAGTATATACGGAATCGAGAATCCGGCGTAGAATTTTCCTGAGCGATAATATATTCCACCTCCGAAATTCCAGGAGAAGTTGGTTTCAACCAATGAATGATAAGGATCATTCAGGTCATGTGGATTCAATTTCGTAAAGTCAGATTTCAAATTATTGAATCCACCCTGTATACCAAATGAAAGCGTTGATTTGTTGTTATTGAATTTCGAAAGGGGAATTTTGTAAGAGTAAATAAAATAAGCGCTGTTTTCACTATGAATTCCTATTTGATCGTTTGCGGCTAAAAAACCGAGACCGACCCTGGCCTTTTTAAAACCGGAGTGTGCGCTGGCTGTGAATGTTTTAGGAGCCCCTGGAAAATTGACCCATTGATTTCGGTATATCGCCGTTCCGCTCAATTGCACTTGTGTACCAGCATAAGCGGGATTGATGAGCAGCGGATCGAACATGTAAAGAGAATGGATCGGTCGCTGTTGCGCGTAGCCAGCCGCCGATGCCATAATGCCTATCAATATGATTGTTAGCTTTTTCATCGCACCAATTCAAGGTATCCGGTTATTGGCTTAGTGCCATCGCGTTTATCGATAATGTAAAAGTATGTTCCATCGGGCAGATCGTTACCCATCGTATACAAACCACGCTCGCCGAGGCCTTGGAAAACTATGTCAAGGTTGTTGTATCCATCGGCTTCATACACCTTCACTCCCGAACGGTTAAAGACTTTGACATTGTTGCCCGGGAAGTTCTCAAGACAATCAATGATCCAGACATCATTGGAGTTATCTCCATTGGCTGATACAAGGTTGTAGGAGAGAATTTCCGTTCCCACTTCCACGACGCTTTCACTTTCACAACCTTCCGAACTTACAAATTCTGCCCGGTAAAAACCAGCTGGCAATTCGTAAACAGCTGGGCCCAAACCAATTTGTGCATTGGAATTGTCATTATACCACGCAATGTCGGTTAATGTCATCTCGGGAGTAATCACTTCAAGCAACACACTTCCTGTAGGTGTCAAGCAGTATGAAGGCGTTGACGCAAGCTCAACTTCGGGGAAGACCCTTTCATCGGGCACTTCGACAACAGCCGGTAACGAGATACATCCGGTCACCACATCCGTCGCTGTAACAGCATAGGGTCCTATATCGCGATCAATGTAGTTTACCCCCGTGAAGTCAGATGAGCCCTGTGCAGTATTACCGTCATACCAGTTGAAAATATAGTTCAGCGTTATACCTCCGACATTCGCAGCTACCCATCCATTCGGTACAACACAATGGGTTCTTGCTTGAATGAGAATAGCCGTTGGTGTTGGAGGAAGAACGGTTCCGTCCATAATGTCGCCCGTCTGGTTGTTGGGACATCCCGTGATGTCGTTGGTTACTAGGACAGTATAGGGTCCGACCGCTTGCCCGATGAGTTTATTATTGTTAGAGACAACCGTGCCTATTGCTGTTGCTCCCGTAAACCACTCGAAGGTGTAGCCTCCCACTTTGCCGCCATCAGCCGTTGCGGAAAGTTGTCCGTTCGGTCGTAAGGGGTCGCAATTGATTAGCGGATTATCCTGCACAATCTCGATCGCCGGGTACTGGCGTCCATCACCTATCTCAATCGCATCGATAGTAACACAGCCAGTGTTAATGTCTGTTAACCGTACTGTATATGCTCCTTCGGGTAGTCCGGCCCTGAGGAAATTTGATGTGTATCCAGGGAAGTTCGGATCGTTCAACATGAATCCATATTCTGGATTGTTGATATCTGACGGCGGATCGGCTGCGTATAGTTCAGCCGTGTAGCTATAGGTAAATGGATAATTATTCAGCGGCTGACCTGGATCTACCGGGAAAGGCACGCCATTCGCCTGCAATGCTCCATCCTCTATGTCGCATCGTGTGCGCGGACTCGTCGACAGTGATAACTGCGGCAGGAATTGAGGCGCATTATCAGGTACGATGTAAAGTTGTGAAGCAATACAGTTTGTAACTGAATTGAACACCTCAACGGAATAATCCCCTGACCTCAAATTGGTAATCGTGCTCGTGGTAGCGAAACTAGTCCCGGTCAGGTCAAGCGAAGGATACCAGGTGAACGTGTAGCTAGGATTAGTGTCATTCTGACCATCCGCTGTTGCCAACAGGACGGCTGTACCATTCATATCATCACAACTGATCTGAGGAACAGTTTGCTGAATCAGTACATCGGGATATACAATGTCCGCATTGTCTATTATGACTTCAACCGGAGAAGATATACAATCGGTTAACAGGTCTTTTACCAGAACGAAATAACGATCTGGCTCTTGATTAGGCAACATTGTTGATACTTCGCCCGCAAGCAAATTTGCCGGGTAGTTAGTTTTGTACCACTCATAGTCAAAGTCAGCATCCAATTGTAGCGGATCAGTTATTGAGGTTGATCCACCGATCGTTATTTCCACGACCTGCGCGCTTCCTGTAGGGAAGCAATTCACAGGGTTGATGACATCCACCTGTACAATATTCGGCAAACTCATTGTCTGATCAAGGTCCACGGTAAGGCCCTGGTTAAAAGTACAACCGGTGAGCGTGTTGGTAACTAATAACAAGTAATTGCCTTCGAAAGCATTGTCAAGCTGACTGGTAGGACTTACATCTGTCTGTGTCGTTATTCCGGGCAAAGCGCTTCCATTCAATGTCCAGGCGAACGTATAATTATCCGTGGTGGCATCACGTTCGGAGGCAGTGGCCAATACGATACCGTTAGGGTCGGCCGGCATACAACTTGAATTGGGCTCGAAAGTGAATGCCATTTGCGGATCGACACTCAAATCGTCTACATCAACGCGGAAAGGTGGTGTTGCGCAACCAGAGCTTGCGGCGCCTGTGTTTTTGATTCCGACCACGTAGTAAGTATCCGCACCGATGGATGCGTAGTTTGCAACATTAAGCAAACTGCCGGTAATGGTGGCATTGACGCCATCGACGAGAGGTGTGGAAATTGGGTTTGATCGATACCAACGGAAATTGTAATCCGCGACCGTAGCGGGGCTTACAGCCATCACTTGAATGCTACCGTCAGGGAAACAGATCGTCTGGTCCAGTTTATTAACTGTAAGAATTTCCAATGGCTGTGGCGTACGTGCCACCGTCACGGTGCCATCCACAAAACACTGTGTTGTGCGATTGAGGGCACGTACTATAAATTGTCCATCACTAATGCCAGCTACAGCATATGGACTTAGCACGTCTATACCGTCAGCCACTGTGTTACCTGCTGGCACAGTTGTCCATGTGAAATCATAATTGGAAGCAACGCCTGGACCGGACGCAGTTGCGGATGTAATGGTTATCGCTCCATCAAAGTTATTGTCGCAAGAAGTATTGCCTATTGTAGCAAAGCTTATTGCTGGATTGACATGAATGTCTTTAACATCTGCGCGCGCAGGTGGCGATTTGCAACCTGACCCTACCGGTGCGCTAGCATCGACAGTAGCCACGACATAGAATGTTCCTTGATCCAGACCGGTGATCGCATCAAGCGAGATACCAGATTGTATCGGTGCACCGTTAGGCGTTCCACTAAACCACTCGAAATTGAAGAAGTTATGATTGGCTTCCGGTACGCCATCAACGATTACCTGCTGCACGAACATCTCCCCGTTCGGGAAACAGTATTCGTTGTCTAAGTGATCGACTGTCGTAATAACAACCGGAATATCCAGTTTAATAATGCCTGCCGTACTGGTTGTCTGGCAACCTGTAAGCTCATTCCTTGCATTCAAGGTATAAAAGCCATCAATGAGTCCCGCGAACGGATTGGCAACGCCGGTATTCCCGGAGCCGTCAATCGGTCCTGTTGCGCCTGGAGGCAATGTCCAGTCATAAGCATAGCTTGCGCCTGGCACAGCACCAGGTCCTGAAGCGGTGGCTACGTTTACCAATATTGACCCTTCGTAATTTACATCGCAGGCTGTATTAGCCGTTGGCGTCATGTTGATGGTCGGATCAATGGTATCATCACCAATATCAACTTTAAATGGCGCACTGAAGCATCCTACTCCACCAGTAGCACCAGCGTTGATCTTTGTCGCAACCACCCAATAAGAACCGATCGTCACCGGAGAATTTGGCAGCGGCGTTCCGACATTCGAAAGGATCTCTCCTCCTTTCGTGGCCGATCCGTCACCCATAGCAGTCAGCGTGTTGGCCGTCAGATTTATATCTGTATACCAGTCGAACCGATAATCGCTTATATTATCAGCTGGTCCATTTACGATAGATATACCGTTAACCTCAACCTGCGCGGAGGTTTCTAAGAGGGGATCACAAAATTCTGCATCGGCAAGAATAACGTTTCCGTTAACCAGTTCAGCAATGGAAGGTTGGTTAGGAATGGAAACAAAACGTTGCGTCACGCAGTTGTTAGAAGACGTTACAGTAAAGGTGTATTGCGGCACCTGGTTGGCAGGCCGTAACCCGTTGATCGTTTGATTACCGATCCCTAATCCTGAAATTGGATATGCTCCTATCAGGGGGTTAGGTGAAATACCAAGAGCGTAAGTATTGCCGGCCGTTCCATCGTTTGGATCCTGATTAATGCTTATTTCAGCTCCCCCATCTGCAGAGTTCACGTTACATGCGGTATTGGCTGTCAATGCTCCTACAAGCTCCACTAAAGGCGGCAGCGCCAGCGACTCTATCTCCACGACTTTGTAAACCGGGCAGAGACTACCGTATTCCTGACGCACTTCAATGGTATACATCCCAGGTGCAAGCAAGGAATATATCATCGGGTTCGCTGCTGATGACCCGGGAGTAGTTCCCGGAGGATTTATCAAAAGCCCCGGATCGGGATTCTCGCCTGAATAAATACTATATGAAAAATCCTGAAACGTCAACCCAGCAGGAAACGCGGGTATCGATGAGACTACGACTTCGATCTCGCCATTGCCAATATCGTAAGGACAAATGGTAGAAGGCGTCAATGTTTCGGTTATTTCGTGAGCGTCCTGGAATGGAAGGAAAATGGTTTCATAATTTCCGCACCCATTGCCATTATCATGCACTACAAGAGTATACAACCTTGATTCAAGACTAGAAATGTATGAAGCAGCCGGAACTGCCGCGCCATTCACTGTATTAAAAGGAACATCATCTGGAGGATCAAATTCCGGAGGATTGTTGAAGAAATTTATATTGCTGTTTATTGGTCCTCCATAGTGCCAGAACAGATCCACTGTTCCACCTGATCCACCGGTGACATTTCCAGTCATTTCACCATCAAAGGCTCCACAAGTAGAAGGCAGACCGGGACCTAGCGTTACATTAATTGTTGTTTGTTGTATAGCATCAATGACTTCCCTAGTTACGGGTTGTGACAAACAGGTAGTAATGTTGTCCATTGCTACAACGGTATAGTATCCTGGGATCAGGTTGGGATATTGTCCGTCGTCGATTAACGTCGCGTCGGCGCCCGCAACAACAGTAGTATTCAATGTTGTCTGAGTTTGTCCAACTTCGTTCAACCAATAGAATGTATAACCAGTTTCGATTCCTCCAACATTGGCGGCCATCTCTCCATTGGGCGTATCGCACCGGGTAACGGGATTGGTATTGGCCGCGACAACAATTGGATATACAATTACCTCAGGTAGAAAAACTGTTTCTGTATTCACGCAACCAGTGAGGCCGCGGGTAACTTCTACCGTATAATAGCGATCGCCAGGCAGTCTGTTCACTTGCCCGTTGGTAGCCGTTGTAGTTGTCACATTCGTTCCAGGAATAACAAGCGCAGGACCGGAACCGTTGTTACGCCATACAAAGGTATAACCAGTATTCACACTGGCCCCTCCTCCTATCGATGTTTCATCTATCGTTGCTGTCAACATCCCATTCGGATTATTGACATCACAAGAAGTTTGATCTATCGATGCAATATCGACAGGTGGTATAAAAAGATTGTCGTGAACCTCGATGGCCACAGGAACTGAGGTACAGCCAACATCAACCTTTGTTACTTCCAGGGTGTAAGTACCTGCTGGTTGCTGTGTTAAGGAAGTTGATGTTGCGCCCGTTGACCAATTGAAGGAGTAACCGGTGTAAGGGGATCCTACAGGAGCTGCTTTATACGTAAGGGTAGCCAGTGTTGCTGAGCCGTTCGGCGTTCCCGCACAAATGGTGTTATCAATTGCTGTTAATGTTAGCGCCGGATAATCACTGTCATCCGGAATCAATACAGTGATGGTATTCTGACAACCCGTGTTTTGATTGGTGACCAACGCGGTGTATAGCTCATTCACACCACCCTGACGATTATCCAGAAGTGCATTCGTTTCTCCAACGAGCGGTGAAGTAAGGTCATTTCCCTGATGCCATAATAGTACATAAGGCGATGCTGGTGGATTAGCATCGATAGTACTGACAACGCCCTGGCCATTTTCAAGTCCCGGAATACAGTTGGTAGAAGCGATTGACGTTGCGGCAATAACTGGCAGAGTTGTCTGATCCAATACCTGAGCCGCTGCCGGATCAGAGTCACAACCAGTAGGAGTATGTGTTGCTACCAGCGTATAGGATCCCGAAGTTACATTTACAAGATCCTCAATCGTCGCACCGTTACTCCAAGCGAAGGTATAATCGGTGATGAGGCCCACTTGATTCGTTACGGTCGCAGCTACAGCGCCATTGAAATTTAGTGGCGGTAAAGTTAGCGCAGGATCACATATTGAGTTCGGAGAAGGAACCAACGACAATAAAGGAAGCACACGGTTGTCGGGTATTTGCACTGTCTCAGTGTTCTGGCAACCGCTGGTTGTGTTAGTAACCAGCACGGTGAAGAATGTTCCGACACCACCCTGACGACTATTCAATGCCGGATTGACGGCACCAACAATAGGTGAAGAAAGATCAATCCCTGTGTGCCACTTGAAGGTAAAAGGAGCACCAGTTCCTGCTCCATCGACGTCTGATACACTAGCTGATCCGTTGGCAAGCAGAGGATCGCAGTTCGTTGAAGGAATACCAGCCGCCGTGATAACCGGAAGCACCGTTGCATCAATAACTTGTGCAGTTGCAGGATTAGATAAGCAGGAAAGATCCGTTCTTTCCACTACCAGGGTGTAATAACCGTCGTCAAGTGATGAGATCACGCTGGTTGTTTCAGCACGCGGCGTGCCTGAAGCAAGCGATCCGTTGTACCAGGTCAAAGAGTAGTTGGTAAAATCTGTCACAGGGTTGCCTGCAAAAGTAACGGCGGCAGTTACGCTACCTGTAAAGTTGGTGCCTGCAAGGGCGGGATCACAAATTGAATTAGGCGCCGGCGTAAGTGTTACCACCGGAACGTTCAAGATCTCCGTGATAACGATATCATTAATCGCAGAACAATTCAGTGCGGAAGTAACTTTTACTGTGTAAGACTGCCCTCCACCCTTTACGCTCTCTGCTATACTTCCATTTATTCCACTAACGTCTGTGTGAGCGTTAGCTGGTAATGTATTTTGTCCTTCAAACCACTGAAAAGTAAAGCTAGCTGGGGCCTGTACAACTCCGGCTATTGATACAACTGCCTGAAGTCTTCCATTCGGATTAGCAGGATCGCAGGAAGTCTGAGGAGCTAGTTCGGTAATGGCTACATCCGGAACTACGGTGTTATCCTGTACCTCGATAACGAAGGGCACTGACTTACACTGGGTGGCATTGTTTATCGTCTCTACTTCATAAAACCCCGCGGGAAGACCAGTCCTGGTTTTTCCCGTTCCATATACCGGCGGTAATATGCTACCTCTTGTGCCATTATTATTATAGTACCAATTAAATGTATACCCGGCGGCAGCTTGCACAACTCCCCCTATTAATGCGTCAGCGTTAACGGACCCGCTATTGGGCGTCTGGCAATTAACAACTGGCGTGGCCGTGGCCGTCACATCAGGTTCAACAGCCAGGTCATTAACAACCTGATTAGCTGTTGTGGTACAACCGTTGCGTGAAACAAATACTGTATAATTGTTTCCGGCAAGACCATTGATGGTAGATGTGGTGATACCCAATGAGACCGCGTTGCTGAACCATTCAAAGCTAAAGCCTGTATTTCCTCCGGCAACGATGGCTTCCAACGCTCCATTTGGAGGGGCGCATACCGTCTGATGCGACAATACGTTAACCGTCACAGCAGGAAGGGTAATGTTTAACAATACGTTTGCGCTCACTGGAAGCGTCGAACAACCTTTAGATGTGTTGGTAACGACAAGTGTGTAGTCTCCTTGAGCCAGACCGGTCAGATTATAATTATTCCCTCCCGCCGCAGGGGGCACAGGGTTCGTCGTTCCAACACCAAAATACCACTGAAACGAATAGCCACTGTAATCCACAACTTCATTCGCAGCAATAGCAGGACCTTTATAAACCCTTGCCCTCAATTCGCCAACATTCGGATCGGCAGCAACGCATTTATTATTATCGCTAATTTTTTGAATGACAGCCGTGAATGGATCGGGTGTTACAAAAACATCATAGATATTATTGTCTATGCGGCATTCATTTGTCACGGATCCATTTGGATTTATAGGAATTATAGAACCGTTGTTGTTAAGAACGATATATAGCCTGAAAGGTGTACCCGGTCCGTTGAATGTGACCGGTGATGTAGTTATGGTATCGCCAATCTGTAAATTGGTTACCGTAACTGTCGTAGAAAATAATAACGAATCCGAAGTAATGGATGGATCGGTAGGATCGCCGTGAAAGAAGCTTACGGGAATTACATCGGATATTGGAAGATCACCGCTATTGACAAAGTTGAAACTTACATCGATGTCCAGGTTACCGCATATCGGAGGTGTTACAATGACGGCCGGAAAGTTGCGTGGATCCCCTGGCGGGTAGGGAAGGTTTTCTGGATCGTCTCCAACGAACTCAAGGTCCGGTGCGGGGAACACAGGGCATCCGTCAGCGCTGAGAAAAGGCACCTGGTTAAGAAATATGTTCAGCGGTGTTTGAGGGCCCGGAAGTCCATTTGCACAGGGACCGGGACTGAATATCATTGACCCATCGAGCTGAGGGAAAGGGAGCGTCAGGTCATCATTGACATTGGTAACATGGTAGCCGGGCTGGTTCCATACCTGGCGTGTCGGAAGCCATTCATTGCCGGTGGAGTAAAACATTCGAATTTCTCCAAGGGCCTGTTGTTGAATGGGGTCAGATATACCAAATGAATTATTTCTGTTGCAGGTCACGCCGATATCAGTCGCGCCGTCACCATTCATATCAGCAATGATAGGACCTTCTGTATAGGTATGCGACTGGCAGGGCGATGCCCAAAGTTTATTTGTGCCTGTTGACCCATCGATAACCACTACTTCCTGAGAATCCCGGTACACCATTTCAGGCTTTCCGTCATTATCAAAATCATAAATAGTTACAGTAAGTACGCCCGACCTGGAATCATTGATTACTCTGGGCTGGGCCCAAAGGTCGATGATTTTTGTCCCCGGTGCGTCAGTCGTCACACAATAAAGTTGATTGCCGGCGACGAAGGAAAGGTCAAGTTTACCATCGCCATTTGCATCTCCGATATTTACTCGGCCGGTACCCCAGATCCAGCCATTCAGATAACTGGTATAAGTAGGTTCATTGCCGACTGCAATACCTAAGTCTGCACTATTATCGGTCATATACCCGGAAACTGTATTCTTCGCTACATTCCAATAAAAGACCGTCGTTGCTCCAACACTGGAATTAAGAGCGCCGGTGAGAATGACATCCATATTGCCGTCCTTATCCATATCAGCGACACTAGTACTACTATGAGTGTCGAGTCCATACTCTGTGGGATCATTCATCAATTTTACAAAGTACTGATCCGGTGCGGCGTCGCCATTTACATCAAATGAAAGTGTGTTCATGTCGCGCCAAAGGGTAAGCGAACCTGGCGTCGCAGGGTTACGGTTGGTCAGGTTGGGAATGGTATAGATTTTCGGTCCGACTATCAGTTCAAGCTTGCCGCCATCAGCGCCTGCAGCTTTAATGTCGACAGCCACCGGAGCAGACGTCACATTAACATCCCAAAGCGGGGTATTATCCATCGTTTTGCCGCCTTCGCTGGCCAACAGGGCACCCGTTTCTGCGGCAAATATCCGGTCACGCAGGTAGACCTCTGCTTTCCCGTCGCCATCCATATCGGCAATACCGAAAGTGCCCGGCCGGTTTGTACCAAGATACACGGGATCGTACATGGGCGTCAATCCTCCGTTACCTGGATTGTAGTCAAATGCCATCAGGAAAAAACAGGTCGGAGGACTTGAGGGATTTCCTGAACGGTTGCTGGCGATGGCAAAGATTTCAGCTTCCCCGTCACCATCGATGTCGGCAGTCATCACTTCATGCTCGAATAGCAAACGATCGACATCATCGCAGCCCTTATTTTTGAAATCGTTCTTCTTACCACTTAGGTTGTAATCAGCTTTTATATCTCCAGCATCACTACCATCAGCCTGTCCATTTGTGGTAGCAACCACCCTGATTTCGCTGTTCCATTTGGATGTAATCAACGCATCGGGTATCCCATCGCCATCGATATCACCTACAGCAATTTTTGATTGTGTATCGGCGGTATTTTGTCCGGATACTGCCGGCGGGCCTATCATGTCAAATGGTGTATTGGCCCCGGGAGGTACAATACTGCAATCCGATCCTTCGCCAACAAAGGTCAATCCAAAATATGCCGCACAATTAGAGTCTCCCTGATCGATCCGGCCATCGCCGTCATTGTCGATTCCATCGTAACATCTACATCCCCTTTCAATGTTGGCAGGGAATGTACAATTCCCATCAACACAATCTATCTGCCCATCTCCATCGTTATCAACCCCATCGTTACACAACACCTCACCGGCCTGTGACATTGCACCGATAGAAATCAACAGAAAAAGAAATAGAAAAATATACTTGTAAAATGGCACCATTTCTTCCTTCACTCCACCGTTTTTTATAAGACTCTTCATTCCCATTATCTTAATATCGTAACCGACCCGGTTTTAGGCTTTCCATCAGGGCAGGAAAAAACATAATAATATACTCCATCGGGCATCGACTTTCCATTATATACACCGTCCCACCCTTCAGCCGGATAGCCAGTCTGTTGGAATATCCTCACCCCCTTGTCATCATAAACTTTCATTGTACAGGTAGGATACTTCTCTGCTCCTGAAATAACCCACCTGTCATTTCGGGTATCCCCATTAGGTGAGAACATATTTGGAATATCTAGTTCTAATTCCCCACAACCGACTGTCTCCGCGATAGAGATGTCATCGTTTCCAGCACACCCGCCTGCATCTTCCGTCGTTACGGTATAAGGACCTGGCTGACTAACTATAATAAATGCAGCGGTTTCTCCGGTATTCCATGTTATTGCGCTGTAGGTTCCCTCGATTGAAAGCATAGTTTCCTGTCCCGGGCAAATTTCAGCTTTTTCCGAAACAATTACAGGAGGGGTAGCATCAGCTACAGAAATCGATGTTGACGTGTTGCTTGTGCAGGACGCCAGACCGGAGTAGGATACCGTAAGCATCGTTGAAAACGTTCCGACGGAAGCATAGGTATGCGTGGCATCTGCTGATGAAGCTGTCTGTCCATCGCCAAAATCCCAGGCATATGTCGTCGTTGCCCGGTTATCAACAGTAGATGTATTTGTAAATGAAAGTAGTGAGCCAATACAAGCCGAATTACTACTTGCAGTAAATTTGGCGACAGGTTTTGTCAGGATGACAAGTTGATAACCTGCAGTTTCCTTCGAGCATCCTGTATAGGTAACGTTGACAGTATAGGTTCCTTGCTGATTAACGGTTATGGTATTTGCGATTTGGCCTGATATATCTGCTCCATCTTTTCTCCACTGGTAAGTATGGCCCGAAGCAGAATTCACGGAAAGTGTCGCGCTTTGTCCCTCGCATAAAGGACTCACCACATTACTGGAAATGGAAAACGCTCCCATATCAATGATCTGAGCTTCCTCCGTATCCGAATCGCTTAAGCAGTCGCCCACTTTAACGCGTAAGGTATACAAGCCAGCTTGCGTTGCTGTAACGTTCGGAATAGAAAGTGTTGGATCAGCCTCCGATACATCAAGGCCTGCGGGTCCCTCCCACTGGTAAGTTGCTCCCGCAACATTTGCCGTGGTTATATTCAGCGTCGAGCCAATACATACTGATGTTATAGCATTGATAACCGGAGTAGCTGGAGGCGACCCGACACCGGAAGAAACCACGAAGGATGCTGAGACAACTGAACAAGCACCTGATTCGCCTGTAGCCGTTACGGTATAAGTACCCGCTGTGGTGATGTCCACAAAAGGATCAGCACTGTTTTTTATTGACGTCGCACCATTCTTCCATTCAAAGGTCACGTTAAGAGCAGGTATGGCGTTTAACCGGATTGTCTGGCCCGGGCAAATATTGAGCGGAGCCTCATTCAATATTTTTGGAAGATGGCAATTTCTATTTCGTAATATTTCAATTGAAAAACTCGAGGATACAGCGTTAAAGGAAGTGAATGCAATGTCGGGTTTCGCGTCACCATCAAGATCACCAACTTTTACGAACCAGTTAGGTTTCGAGGTGTTCACAATTACTTTGTTAAAACCTGGCGACGCATTCCGGTTATGAAGAAAAACATCAATTGCTGCAACGGTCCTGGCACCCACAATAATATCGGAAAAACCGTCGCCGTCGATGTCACTTACGTCAACTCCAAAAGGTCCATTTGATGTAGACAATGTAATGGGTGTTCCAAAGGAATAGGCAGCGCTTGTACTTTGGTTTATCAGCACGACAACCTGATTGTTAAAAGGGCTGGTAGCAACCAGATCCAACTTTCCATCTTTATTGAAGTCCGCTGAATTTAAATCGTTGAATGTCCCAGCGACGGCGATAGTGGTTGGTTTTGCAAAACTGATCGTCCCGGCACTCTGATTCTTCATGATGAATAGGTTTGCACTTTGATTTTGCGTAAATGCGATATCTGGCTTCTGATCACCGTCGAAATCCTGAACTTCTAACGCCAGAGAATTAGGTGCACCGTCCAGAGTAATTTTCAAAGGAGTGGGATTGATCGTCAATGTTCCGCCGGAACTTTGGTTAACGAAAATATAAAATACATTATTAAAGGAATTCGCTACAATAATTTCGGGCTTGCCGTCGCCATTAAGATCATTAATTGAAACCTGACGAGCAAAATGTCCGGCATCCAGTAACAATTCTACGGAGGCGGCAAAATCAATCGTTGGAGTTCCCGTGTTCCGCAATACAAAAATGCTGTTGGCAGTAGTACCGCTTCGTGATGCCACAAGGTCTGGCTTTCCATCGCCATTCAGATCGCCGCAGGTCACATGCCCGGTCGGCGCATTTAAACCCAAGACTGGTAAATTGGTTTTATCAAACTTCGTAAAGGCAAGATTTCCAGGATTACTTTGGTTTTGCAAGACGATAAGATCCGTTGCTGTGTTCTCGTACTTTGTGCCGATCAAATCAGGTTTACTGTCGTTGTTCAAATCGCAAGAACAAACGTCGAATACTGCATTAAAGCTGGTAAACGAAAGCGACGCGCTGAGTTTGGCGGGGTCAAAACCTTCGCCGCTGTATGCCGGCATAAATTTAAGAGGCGACTTGGATGAAAGCCTGCTCACCAAATGGATGACTTCAATATTATGGAGTCGGGCCTGAGGAGGAACCGTGACTTCAACTGAAAAAGCAGTGGAACGGACAACAGTCCCTTTGACCTGATCAAACCATACCACGAGGTTGGCTGTATTACTGTCAAATCCACTTCCTGTAACCAATACTCTTGCAAGAGGATAAGTGGATAGCAATTCTACCGAATTAATGACCGGTCTTTGGCCAAAGGCGCTGAACGCACCAAAAAATAAAACAACCGTAAGAATCCTTATCATCCTAGTGTGGATAGCTGCAGCGCGTTCCTGAGTTTCCTTAAGCCATCCTTCGGACTAAATGCCGTTCAAAGCTTAAGAGTAACAAGTCATGTATCTTTGCACCGCCAAGTTGCCATATTCAACTGTCGGAATGCATTCGATTGACAATAACCGTTCTGAACGCCTTTCCTATTGCCTGATGCTTTTGTAGTTTTTTAGGATAAAACTTACATCGGGTTCATAAAAAACCAAATAACAAACCCTCCCTTCAGCCAGGCGATGTGCAAAGCATTCTCTCCCCCAATTCCAACGCAAAAGGATTTTGACAAACAGAGATTGATAAAAAATGACTAAAATTGAAACGCTTTAGCATTTAAAAAAGTAATGAGTTCAAAAATTCAGCTTAAAAAAAATACGAACGTCCATTACAAATATACCAATTCAAATCATAAAAACTATGGCCATATCGACGTGAATGTTTGCAACAGAAGCATACTTTACGGCTTATTGCTCTACACTTTATTCGTTGTTCCCTCCTACGGCCAGGAGTACTCTCTAGGAATTAAGGGTGGCCCTTTATTCACCCTGGCTAATTTTGGAGACAAGGATGACAAGGACGAGTTTTCGCACGATCCTAAACCTGGATATTACATCGCAGGTCTGGTTAGTTTTCCCCTGAAAAAAAACTACTCTTTTCAAACAGAATTTGGATTTTCTCAGAAAGGGCGAAAGATTACTTTCAACAGCGACACATGGGAAAATAACGCTACCTATTTTTTTGGCGACGCAGCTATGATGCTGAGAAAATCTTTTCCTTTCCATTTCGGCCCCAACACTCCCTCTACCTGGTTCCTGAATATTGGCCCCCACATTAGTTACTGGATTGAGGGCAATGGCAAAATAGAATCGGGAGGCTCATATCGCTATGACCTGGTATTTGCGCCAATGCCATCTAATCCTGATGCCCCGGATTTTGACAAGATGTACTTGACTAATATAAATCGATGGTTGTTTGGGCTTGACATAGGTGTGGGACTCAATGCACCACTTAGGAATAAGAAGAAAATTTCAACAGAGTTAAGGTTTACTTCAGGCCACACGTTCTTCGGTCAAAAGAACAGCGCCGCAAACAGAACATTGGGTTTTACGGATAATCTCCGCTCCAACGAAAAGGTGCTTAGCCTGACAGTTGCCTATGTGATTGATGTCAATGTGAAAAAAAATCGAACGGGGAAAAGCACGAAAGACAAGGAAGTGCACCGTAAACGCACAAACAAAAAACGTTAAATTTTCTATCCAAGGGGCACCAAAAATCACTCTGCTTTTTTCTGCGAGCAGATTGAGAATATAGAATACTCGTTTGAACGATCACAAACGGTCGGCGGATCAAACAAATGTGTTGCGAGACGCGGTTATCTGAAGAACTTTGGTGCAAGTTCTGTCAGGTAGAGCCGCCACTCTTTCCAGGTGTGGCTACCCTCGCTTTCCCGATAGGTATATTTAAGACCTACCTCGTCATATAAACCGCGCAGTTTGGTAACCGTGTCAAAAAGGAAGTCGTTCTTGCCAATCCCGATCCAATAATATTTCGGCTTTGTCGCAGTTAATGCCTTGAGCTGTGCGACGTGTTTGTCCTTGTCATAATTTGCATTCGCATTTCTAAAAGAAGAAAACAGTCCCATGCTCATTACACCGATATAGTTAAACATGCCGGGGTTGTTATTGGTAATATTTTGCGTTTGATAACCTCCCATTGAAAAGCCAGCTACCCCTCGACGGTCTGCGTCCGCAATGACGCGATAATTCTTCTCAATATATGGAATCACATCTTTTACGAGGCTTTGTTCGAACCTGAGGGAAGCCATCGCTCCTATCCCGGTTAGTTCTTTATTGCTTGCGCTAAGCGGCCTGTCTAATGGCGCAGCAACCGCATCGGGATTGCCATTTGTGATGACCACAATCATCGGCAATGCTTGTTTGGCGGCGATCAGGTTATCGAGAATGTAATTAGCTCTGCCACGGCTTATCCATCCATCTTCATCTCCACCGCCCCCATGAAGCAGATACATCACCGGGTATTTATCTTTTCCCTGCTCATAACCCGGTGGTGTGTACACATACATCCTCCGTTGTGCGGCAAGAGTTGGTGACGGATACCAAACTGCGCTTACCTTTCCATGTGGCACATCTTGCACAGCCATAAGATCACCAAGCTGACCTGGAATCAGTAGTCTGCTCTCAACATAAGTTCCATCTCTGGTCACAGCATTGTTATTCGGATCAAGCATTGGAACGCCATCAAGAATAAATCGATATTCATACATGTTGGATGGCAACGGGCCGATCTTGACTTCATATATGCTGGAATCGTTTTTGACCATTGGTGCAGGTTTGAAATCTGCAGCCCAGGTACCAACTACTTGCACGCTTGAAGCGCCAGGCGCTTGAATGCGGAAGATGACGGAATTGTCCGAAAGTATTTCTGGCGAATTTAATCTGACATTATTATTCTGTGCATGCAAGCATATCGAGAAGACGAGCAAGCAAAAAATCGAACTTAGTTTGTACATTAGGATTCAGTTAAAACATACAACAATTATGAATTTGAATACCCTTAGTTGCAATTATCGTAAGTAAGATATTCGAAAAAAAGAGAAGCCGATTGATTTGAACGCTAAATGGCCCAACGCGTGAGTAGATCACATCAATGGTTTCCGCGGATTGTACGCTTCTCATATCTTCGGTTCACTGTAACGAAATGGAACATCAACGGTGTTTCACTTTGTAACACAGCGCAAAAGCAATCGTCTCTATTTCTCCAAATGTGGGGTTTGCGCGTTTGGTCCGTATGTTGCCCGGGACATCAGAACGAATTACCAGCCTATGCTTTTCAACTACCTCAAATTGGCGACACGGATTTTACTGAGGAATCCGCTCTTTACCATCATTAATTTACTGGGCCTGTCAATAGGGTTTGTTTCTTTTTTTGCGCTATGGGAATATGGAACTGCGCAGCTGAACGCCGACAACAATCACAAGGATCACGACAGGATCATTAAGGTTGGTTTGGACTGGCAGTGGACCGACGACGGAAAGAACTGGGGAAAGACTTTGATCGGAAGTACAGGAGTAGCAGTGGCATACCGCGCAGCTCAGGACTTTCCTGAAGTTCAGGAGTACGTTCGGATTATTTATCAGGACGGTCTCCCTCTAGATTTCGAGGGGAATAGACCTGGTTTTCGGCAGATGATCCTAAGGTACGAAGACAATTTTACTTCGATAGAAAGAGGTGGCGTTTTTTCCGATCCCAATCTCTTCTTATTTTTTAACATTCCTCTTTTACACGGCGAAGCCGCCAGTGTCCTGACTGAAAAAAACTCCATTGTACTATCGGAAAAAATGTCAAAACGATTTTTCGGCGACATGAATCCAGTAGATGCGTTGCTGATCATGAATGAAAAAACAACCCTAAAAGTTACGGGCGTGTTCGCCGATATTCCGGCGTCGTCACATCTCAAGTTCGACTTTGTGATCTCGAATACCGGATTTGAAAAAGTGTGGAATGAACACGGTTGGCCTCTGGCAGATAGCTATGTCAAGCTTGACCACCACAATTTCGACACATTTATCAGCCGACTCAACCAAAAATCGAAAAGTTATTTCAGCGAAGCATACCAGGCGTTTCCTAACATAAGACTAGCATCTTTTTATACTCCGTTGAATCAGGTCAAATTTGATCTGGATACACAGGGAGAAACAACCAAGAAATCGAAACCAATCTTAATCGGACTATTAGTGGTTAGTTTTCTCATTCTATTCATGGCAGTCACGAACTACCTAAACCTGACGATTTCAAGGCTGCCTTCACGGGTTAAAGAAATTTCGATGCGGAAACTTGCAGGCGCCTCCATGAACAACCTCATGTCACAGTTTCTATTTGAATCTCTTATCTTCAACGCAATTGCTGTAGGCATGGCTGTGACATTCTTACAATTCCTCTACGGCCCGGCGGCTGAATTTCTCGACATTCACGTTCCCCGTATTACCGACATCAGCATTTCATCACTTGGGTTTTATCTTCTGATATTTTTCTGCTGCATCACTGTCTCAGGATTTTATCCCGTTCTTCAAGCCCGCCGGCGTAGTCTGGTTTCCTTGATTGGATTGAAGCATCAGCTTTCCGGCAACAGACCAGTGCCCCTGCTGCTTACCACGTTTCAATATACCATCACCGTAGTTCTGATATTCTTTGGTTTGATTATTCACCGGCAGCTAAATCTTGTGCTCAACAGGGACCCAGGGTTCATTACTTCTAACATACTTTTCATCGATCCTCCAGTGATAAAACCTGTGAATTACACGGGCCACCTGGACAAGTTTCAGAACAAGTCGGAAGATGAAAGCTTCGTTCAAGACTGCATCTTTAATACGTCGTTCATTGACCTCAACCTACGGAATGCAGGGAGCAAACTTTTCGTCAACACAGATGGCTACGGTGTCGAAGAAGACTTTCTGTCCTTTTTCAATATACCGCTGCTCGCCGGCAGGAATTTCATTGCAGATGACAGAGAGGATGTGTTGATCGTGAGTGAGTTTGCCACCCAACGCCTAGGTCTCAAATCAATTGAGGATGCAATAGGACGCCACGTGGATATCGCCACCGGGGAAGCGGGTTGGAAGGAGGTAGAGATTGTCGGAGTGATAGCAGACCTTCACCTCAATCCCTTATTCAAGACGAATGGAAATTCAGAAGCTCAGACCGGCCGGGGCCATAGCTTGCTCTATGGCAGCAAGCACTTTCCTGAAATACCAATGGATATCATCCAACTCAAGTTCAGGACTACCCCCACGGCTCAACAGTTAAAGAATATCGGTGACATTTACGAAGACGTCTTTCCTGGCAATGTCTTTTCTGCAAATTTCTGGAATGACATGCTAAGCCTCCCCTATAAAGATGAAAAATTTACGCGCAACCAAATCAGCTTCTTTATCTTCATTGCAATCGGCATTGCCTGCCTCGGTCTTTTAGGAATGCTGAGTAACAAAGTAGTGGAGAAAACCAGGGAGATTGGAATCCGAAAAGCACTAGGCGCAAACCTTCAAAGTATCTGGCGACTGTTGCTGGAGTCAACATTTATTCAGCTGTTGCTTTCTGTTATCATCGGCATACCGATCGCATACTACCTTTCCTCACAATACCTGCAAAAGTATGCAGTCCAGATTTCAATTGACTGGTGGTATTATTTCATTCCGTGTGCACTACTGTGTTCAATCCTTTTTGCTACAGTAAGCTTCACGTTGCTAAAAGTCGCCAGGACAAATCCTGTTGATGCATTGAGGTGTGACCAGTAGTGATGATGGTTCGTCATCAGCAGGTCCTATACTCCTTTCGAAACTGCAAGGATCACTAACATTTCTTAACGGAATCAGCTATTATCATGAATTAGTTGTTGATAATTATCCGCAATAACAACTAAATTGGATGATGCAAATGCAGCAAATTATTTTTGGATTGCTCTTTTTGTCAGCGAGCTGTAATAGTGATTCGCACGAATCAACTAATTCACACGAAAGCAATCTTGTTATCGCAAATGAATTTATTGACGCCTTCTATTCGTTCAATCGTGACAGCCTGGAATCAATTTTGTCTGAGGCCAAACTATCACAGCCCAGCATCCTATATTATCAGAAGTGGGCGGAATGCGGAAACTACAAGGTAATCACTCGGAATGATTTTATTGGAAAGAATGATTCCATAGTCCTTTGCCCCGTCACCGTCAAGGATGACCTGATGGCCGGACTCAATATCAATTTCAACGTTACTGACACTTTTCACCTGACGATAACGCAAGGACGGATCCGCTCTGTTGTGACTTCTTCAAACGATCCTGATGTATACTACGACGCAAAAGAATGGGTGAAACAAAACCGGCCAGACCTGATAGAAAAAACTTGTGAAGGGATATGGGCCGGAGGACCTACGCCTTGCGAATGCATTCTGGGAATGATAAAAGGCTTTAAGGAATTTGTCGCACATCAAAAACATTAAATTCCGAGGGTCCTTCACTACAGAACTTGCCTCGGCAAAGAATTGCAATGGTTGTGAACATATTTAGCTCATTGCTGATTTCCTCTTGATACAAAAAAACTTTAATGTTGGAATGATGATGTCCGCTACCTAACGGACATCATCATATCCAACTCATCCCCTACTGCTTTTCCTCAAAGTATTCTTCCAGGTTTCCGAGTCCCATTTTGAAACCTTCTTCAAAACCCATCTCTAGTAATTTTTCAAGCGCACCTTCAGATTTCGGCGTTATTGTGACTTTCACGTCAGTCCCTGCACCTGAAGATCTGAATTCATTTTTCCAGTTAGCCTGCGGAAGTTCTGAATTAACAAACCCTTTTTCATCCGTGAATGAATCGGTTCCTTCATAACTTTTTAGCGCATTAATCTTGGTATACTGGAACTTTCCATTCTGTCGTTCATTCTGCGGCCCGATCATGGCGTATTGCCACGAACCGCCCTCTTTAAAATCGAGTTTGCTCGTTTCCGCGCGCCATGGTTTCGGCGCCCACCATTTATCCAATATTTCTTTCTTTGTCCATGCCTGCCACACAGCTTCCGGTTTGGCATTATAGTGCTTGGAAATGGTTATCTTTTTATTCTTCAGGTCTTTATCAAACTTTACTTCCGTTGTGGTTATCATAATATGAAATTTAGAGTTTAACAATCACTAAAATGAATATGAAAAGTTACCACGTTCGGCTTGCGTGAACCACTGCAAATGGATCAATGTAAGATAGCGGGGATATTGTTGCTTATTATCCGATTGATGACCTATGACCCTAGGACTATGGATTGCACAACTTTTTTCGTTCTATTGAATAGTGTGGTGCTTTTTCCTCATTCGGAGAAAATCGAAGAAACAAATTAGCGCATGTGAAAAACTCAGCAATGCTTCCCTGTTTTCAATTTTTCATGTAGCAATAAAAAATCACTGCAAGAGCCTGATTGCGACAGCACGAATTTCACAGCCAACCTGCACAATTGTTTGGGAGAATGATTCTCCCGTTATTTGCCATCATTAAGGACATAACAACTGAACGAGCGATAGACTCAAATTCTTTCCAGCAGGTATTCCAGGGCGCCCGTTGACCAAAGCGCCCACAAGATCAGCACTGGCTGAAAAAATAACCGGATAAAACGCGCCTTATCAGTTTTCAAACCAAATGCATTATTACGGTTTAAATACTGTGCGATGTTTCCCGGAAAAATCAAAACATAAAAAACTGCCAAGGCAATCCCAACCCAGACTTTATCGCGGAACGCAAATATCATCGCCATGCCCAAAACGAGCTCGGCAACCCCGGACAGAATCACTACAGTATCTTTTTTCATCGGCACCCAGTCGGGTACCTGGCCTTGAAACGACTTTCTTCTGAATGTAAAATGGCCTATCGCCGCATAGACCATGATAGCACCTAGCAAGATGCGAAAGATATTCTGGGCTGTTGTGGTCTCATAATACATCTGTCTTCATTTTCGTAGCCTAATTGTTTTTTCGCTCAAAATTACCCACTCGATTATTTTCAAAATGCAAGCTGAGGTAATCGCCGGCAAGTTCATAGAAAAAAACTTGAAAAAAAGTTGCGCAGTTAAATGACTGCATATATATTTGCAGTCAAATGACTGCATAAAATGGACCTAAGAAGAGACGTATTTCAAGCGATAGCCGACCCTACCCGCAGGGCGATAATTGCTTTGGTTGCACTCAATGCAATGACACCTAGTGCAATAGCTGAAAAGTTTGATTCGTCAAGGCAAACAATTTCCAAACACATCCAAATACTTACCGAGTGCGAATTGCTTAGGCAAGAGCAAACCGGGCGGGAAATTTATTACCACTTTAACCCCAGGAAGATGAAAGAGATCGCGGAATTTATTGAACCATTCCGCAAAATGTGGGATGAGCGTTTTAACAAATTGGAAAACATTATGAAAAAATACAGATCAAAAAAATAGAATGCCATGGAACGAAAAACCAAAGTCAATGCCGAAGATGGCAAACAGGAATTATTGATAACAAGGGAATTTGATTTGCCCCTAGAGTTACTATTCAAAGCGTATGAAGACCCTGAAATTGTTGAACAATGGATGGGCACAAAAGTGCTGAAACTTGATAACAAAAAGCACGGCGGTTATCAATTTGAAACTACGGATCCCAAGGGAAACAAACACAGGTTCTCCGGAGCCATTCATGAGTTTAGGGCCAATGAGACAATCATACGGACATTCGAAATGGAGAATACCCCTTTTGGAGTTCAACTTGAGTTCCTGGAATTTGAAAAACTCTCTGACGAAACCAGCAAACTCAACATGCTTATTCTTTTTAGGTCGATCGAACTTAGAGATCAGCTGCTGAAGTTGCCGTTTGCGTTAGGCGTAAATATGGCGCACAACCGATTACAAGAAATTGTTAGCAAACTAAAATAACATAACGATGACAAAGAGAAATAAAATTATTTATTGGGTTTCAACCCTTTGGCTGGCATTAGGAATGACATCGACAGGAATAGTACAGTTCATAAAAATGAAAGAGGAGGTTGACCTATTTAATCGCCTGGGTTATCCCCTCTATTTCCTAACAATTCTTGGTATCTGGAAAATATTAGGAGTTGTGGCAGTCCTTATTCCTAAATTTCCCCTATTAAAAGAATGGGCCTATGCAGGGTTCTTTTTTGCAATGTCGGGTGCAGTCTTTTCCCACTTAGCTAGTGGAAGTGGCGCTATGGATTATTTTGGGCCCGTATTATTGATCGTCCTTACTACGGTATCGTGGTATTTCAGACCTGCCGATAGAAGACTCATTCCAATAAATCAATAAGAAAATGAAAAAAATGAATCCTAAAGTTGATTGGTTTTTTAACAAAGCCACCAAGTGGCAGGAAGCATATGATAGGTTGAGAATGATTGCTCTTGACTGTGGGCTTACCGAAGAATTGAAGTGGGGTTGCCCCTGCTACACTCATGAGGATAGCAATATCGTGTTAATACACGGATTTAAAGGATACTGTGCGTTCCTGTTTTTCAAGGGTGCCCTGTTAAAGGATCCCAAGGGTATTCTCATCCAGCAAACGGAAAATGTGCAGGCCGCTCGCCAGATCAGGTTTACTAACGTTGAGGAAATAACAAGTAAGGAATCCATTCTGAAGGCCTATATCAAGGAAGCGATTAAGGTGGAAAAGGCCGGTGTGAAAGTGCCGTTAAAAAAGGTTTCAGAATTCAAGATGCCTGAGGAATTTAAAAATGTATTGGACGGGACTCCTGCCCTGAAGAAAGCATTTTATGCACTGACACCGGGACGACAAAGAGGGTATCTTCTTCATTTTTCTTCCGCCAAGCAATCAAAGACGCGTCAGGCGAGGATTGAAAAAAATATCCCGAAAATTCTAAAGGGCAAAGGATTAGAAGACTAGTCGCGACTGTCGGCCCTGCCGTCGGGTCAGCCAGGTCCAAACAGCCCTTCGGACACACAATGAATTAATAAGTTGATTATATTTAAACAAGGCACTTGTTTCATAATCATTAAAACTATGGCAAAAAAAACGACGTCAAAAAAGGAGTTGTCATCGGAACAAAGGGAAGAGTTACTCTTAGCATTGGAAGTCCGCTTTGAAAAAAACATGCGGCGACATAAAGGTCTTGAGTGGGCCAAAGTACAATCGAAGCTGACCGCCAATCCAGATAAACTTTGGTCGCTCAATGAAATGGAAACAACAGGCGGTGAGCCGGATGTTGTTGGCTATGATAAAAAAACGGGCGAATACATTTTTTATGATTGTTCAGAAGAAAGTCCAAAAGGCCGCAGAAGCTTTTGTTACGATCGTGAAGCGTTGGATTCGAGAAAGGAAAATAAGCCTAAAAACAATGCTATGGATCTGGCGGCCTCTATCGGCATCGAGTTATTAACGGAAGAACAGTATCGGCAATTGCAGGAACTTGGAGAGTTCGATATGAAAACATCGAGCTGGGTGCAAACTCCATCTGATGTCAGGGAATTAGGCGGTGCTCTCTTTTGTGATCGCCGTTACGACAAAGTCTTTTTGTATCACAATGGTGCGGAGTCGTATTATGCGGCAAGGGGGTTTCGCGGTTTGTTAAAGGTGTAAATTTTTTGTGCACTCACTCCCTTAATGCTGTCGTCCTGAGGGCGGATTCCTTATCATATCACTGCGCTAATGGAATGGGATTTGCAAACCCGTTTACAACCGATGAATTCGGACGCGAAGGATCTGACTCAGCCTTGTATAATCATTCTAAAAACCTTCGTAGCAACGTTAGACAGATCCTTCGCGGATACCGTGCACTTTGTAAGAAAAGGCGTGCTCCCATTTCATGTGAGCAAGTCTTAATAAAAAGAGAGGACGCTATGGATGACAGTGATAGGTTAAGCGCTCAGGATGAACTGTGGTTCAATGTGCATTCAATGAACTTTTTTAATCGGAAACTTTTTGAAAATCTTAACGGTTGCGTCGAGCACTATTTTTTCAACGTCTTCTGTTAACTCGAAAGTTTTTTCCAGCATACCGGACCAAGCCAGCTTGCCTGTATGCGTGTCGAACATAACGTATTTAAGGGCCCCTTCTCCCTCCTGGGTAGCAGTTATTTCTCCACCTGCTACTGGCACTGAGGCCCCCATATAATACGCGGAATGATAACCTGGATAACCATGGTAATACCCGGGAACGCCTATGCCAACACCGACACTTACAGTAGCACTCTCTGAATAGGTGGTAATTTCATGAACGGAAGTATAAAACATAATAATTGCGTCAGGTTTCAGCGTATCCATGACAAGGCCTCTGCTTTTCATTTCAAGGTTAACCGCATACACGATGGTACCTCCATAGAGCTTATCTTTACGATAACGATTCAACACACTGTCACCTGGCGCTAGAAATGCGTAGGTCTTAAATTTTTTGAAATCAGTTTTTACGTCGTAATCCACTTTCACCGACTGAGCCTTCAGACCGGGTGATGCTAGAACTACAAAGAGAAGAATTAAGAGGCAAAATCTTTTCATTGCGATGATAATATTTCGGACAAGCTAGGGAATTATTCATGAAAACCATCAAAAAGTAGATGTTGATATTTTCAGAGTAGAGCGGCAGACTAAGAGCAAACAGGAGGTATCGACATGCAGGAAGATGTTGGTGATCATTGTGATAGGAGAACTTCACTTCTTTTCGTAATTTGAATCGTTCAATCTTACCTAATCCGGCCTTAGATGGAAAAAGTTGCCCGCGCCACGTTACGATATCTGTTCCAGGAATATCTCAGAGGCCCTGCTGTTTCTTATGTCATCAATCATATCGCAGATTCACACGGCGCCAATTCTGTACAGGTAGCAGACTACCTTGCCGAGAGAAGCTGGATTCGCGAGCAATGGGTCCATGAGGATAGCAAGGTAACTTGCCGGATCACGGTTGCCGGAATCGAAGAGATTAACCCGAAATACATCCACAACAAACTGAAGAGCCTTATTGGTGGTCTTGTTGTCGAAGGTGGCAGAAAAAGTCTTATGGGCATATACCAACACAAGATTGAAGAGTATTCGATTGCTCTTGATATTGTGTATCAGTTGGAAAAGCTGTCACTGATCAGCATCATTCACGAGCGCGGAGAAATCAATATAGAGCTAACCCCTTACGGCTGGAAATTCTTCGAGAAAAAAGACAGGCCGTTGTTGACCCTCATGGTAGCCGCTTGTTGAAATTAGATTGCCACTTTGTAATCTCATCAGTAAGACTACAATTGATCGTTGCCCATTAATTTGGCAAACGACATTACCCTGCACTACAGTAAATAAGCTATTTCGAATCTATTGCCTTGGACATTGGAAATTGGACATTGGGCGTTCGTCATTCAGCTTCAATTTACCGACCTGAAGATTTGCGATCTGATTGAAGAGCATTCTGTTTCGGACTTTCAATTTCCAATGTCCAATGTCCAATTTCCAATGTTGAAAGAAACAGCACTTTAGCTTAACCAAGCGACAACTGATCTTGTTGGTAGTTTACGCAGTTAGCTAAGTACCCAGGTACCTGGCTAAGGCCAGAAGTCAGGCTTTGCAAGAACACCACCTTGTTGCCGGCAATCTGCGCACTCTTCGCTTGACGCGGTGAAGCCCCATACAATTCCACTTTCAGAGAGCGTACCAATAAGGTATGTTTTGATCGAAACACTGGTCAGGTCCAAATTGCATGGGCGCATTGATCCCGGCGTTATTAAAACACATACTGTGTCCAATGAACAGCCGTGGAATGGTCTTCTCTGAAGTTCCTCGGTAAGATCGTTATGATAGATGAACATTTCCTTATGAGTAACCCGTCCGCCGCTAAAGTATCCTAACACTGGTGCTCCCGGATCGCTAATGTTATAAATGTTGCCTACGATCTCATAAGGCTGTGAGTCAAAGAGTCCACCGAGGGTTTCGGTAACACGCTCAAGATCTTTCCAAAATTCATATTCTTTTTTATCCATCACCCGCTGCTGGACATTGATGTGATATAACACTGAGATTTTGCTTGACTCACGCGGGATATAAACCAAAGGAAATTCATTGATAACATCTTCGCCCAGCCGTTCCGTAGAACCAACCAGGATCTCCGTCGAAGTAAAAGTCTCATAGCAGACAAAAATAAATTCATCAGGTTGGCGATAGATCGCCGTGCTGTTTTCCGCTTTATAACCTGATAGGTAAGGCGCATGGTATTCCCAAGTCTCGACGTAATCCCATCGGTAGTATCGCGAATTGCCTGCAACGTCATGTGTACTGGCAAGTATGTCCAGTCCATCCTTCCGCTGACGCCAGGACAAGGTATCGATTGGAGGAGTCTCTGTGATCGAGATGAAGTCTGAAATGTATTCTTCGCCGCCGGATGTGTTGATGTATAGCTGATATTTCAATAAAGGATCAATCGTAAGTCCGTCCGCCCCATACCGGCCTGAGTCCTGTTCAACCAAATTAAAATAATCTCCGGCGTCAGATTTTACGCTGACGACGGCGTCTTTCTCGGCAGGAAAACCTGCTTCGTTCGTTAATTTGGCAGTGTGTGATAGCCTAACCGTAATGGATCCATCCGATGCGTTCACAAATCCGTCGACCACAAGAATACTTAAATCTCCTGCAACATGAGGCGCATAGTAAGGTTCAACGCACGCTGTGACGGCGATGATCAACCCCGTATTCAGTAGTTTAATAAGCTTGTTTCTTTCCCTCATGATCCAACCAAACTGGATAACAGGCATTTAACATACGCAAAAATCAATTCAAGCCGTAGCAGTGACCTAAAAAATCAGGATTTGATCGAAAATGACAACTTTTTTCTTTTTTGAACAGTTACCAAGTCTTCGAATCAGCAATTTTCAAGCTTTGAGTATTTCTATGATGCGCATTCTTCCACAGCTATTTTATCAGTCACCAGAGGTAACGAAAATATTCGTCGACGGGCTATCCTGCATTGTTCACAAAGAACTTGGCGAAGCAGTTTGGCATAAGGAAGGTTATGTTTCTACCCACGCCATCACTTTAGTGTTAAAGGGTTTGTTACAGGTCGAGGGTGACAATGGCGAGCGAACTCAAGTGAGGCCGAACCAGATGATCTTCCTGCCAAAGGGTCTATACAACATTTCAGATATCATCCCCGAGAGCAATACAACATTTGAAGCCGTAGTATTTTTCCTGGATGAAGAGATCGTGACTGACTTCGTCACAAAAAACAACATCAAGCCAAAGAAAGACGTTTGTGCCTCGCCCAAGATCATGAATTATTCGAAGGAGGTAAAACAGTACACCGAGGCACTCTTAACAATCTATAAGGGCAAAACTATTGGTGACCGGAATCTTACGCGACTGAAACTCTATGAACTCCTTCACCTTATAACCACGACAGAAACGGGATGTTTCCCCGAAGCATTAGCAACGATCAACAACAAGCAACGCAGAAGTTTGAAAGAGTTCATGACCGCTAATTTTGCAAAACCGTTAAGCATTGAAGATTATGCCTACCTCACCGGTCGCAGTATTGCGAGCTTCAGGCGTGACTTTGTGGATCACTTTGGTGTGTCGCCCAAGCAATGGCTTATTGACAAGAGACTCGCGAAGGCAAAGGAACTATTAGCAAGAAATGGAACCACCGTTTCTCAGATTGCACTCGAGGTTGGCTATGAAAATTTCTCCCACTTTGTAAAGGCGTTTCACAAAAAATACGGAACCTCACCCAAGCAATTCCTGATGAAGCTAAGGAAAGAAGTTCTTGTCTAAAGTTTTGATCGATTTTCACCAGTTTTGATTTTTTGAAATATTTCACGGACCAGGCATCTGTCATCTTTGAATCAAATAAACAAAATTCAAATTATGAACAGATTGAAAGGAAAAACCGCTGTTATCACCGGTGGCAACAGTGGTATCGGACTGGCTACTGCTCAACTATTTCTGGAAGAGGGCGCCAGAGTAATCATTACCGGGCGGAGAGCCGATGCCGTAAAACAAGCAACGGAAAGTCTGGGCAAGGGGGCATTCGGGATTGTCAGTGACGCCGGAAGCATGAAAGATGTACGTTCCCTGCCAGAGGAAGTAAAAAAGCTAACGCCAAAGGTTGATATTCTTTTTGCCAATGCGGGTGTCGGACTTTTCGCACCGTTCAATGAAACAAGCGAAGATCTATTTGACAGTAACCTGAACATTAACTTCAAAGGTGTATTTTTTACCGTGCAAGGTCTTCTTCCTCTCCTATCGGACGGTGGGTCGATACTGCTGAACTCAACAATACTCGTACATAGTGGACTTGAAACAACGGCGGCCTATTCGGCATCAAAAGGTGCCGTACTAGCGCTCGGCAAAACATTGGCCATTGAACTTGCTTCGCGAAAAATTCGAGTGAATAGCATTAGTCCCGGTCCCATCAGTACACCGATCTACGACAAAATGGGAATGGCTGAAGATGTCCTGAAGGAATTTGCCGCAGGTGTTCTGGCGAAAGTCCCACTCAAGAGATTTGGAGAATCCAGAGATGTGGCGCAGGTTGCACTTTTCCTCGCGTCAGATGACAGTGCCTTCATGACTGGGTCGGAGGCTTCTGTGGATGGAGGAAAAAGCAAAACATTCTGACATCGGTTCTTCAGGCTTGTTCGCAGGCCGGAAGATCTCCCTTTCATTTTTAATTTACATCAGAACAATAACATGGTGATTCGATCTCTATTTTGGAGCATTTCGACAATACATGAAATATTTTCATGATAATTCCTTGCCGCTTCGGAAGGAGCGTAGGTTCTTTGCGTTATGCGTGTTGAAGATCGAAACAAACAGATCATTTATGAATTACTCGAAGCAACTGACAAAAGGGAGTTTGATGTAGTTAGGAAATTCTATCACAAGGATTTTATTGAGCATAATTCGAACTCGATTGCGCAAATTGATGATGGCCGAAATGGAGTAGAGAAAGCTTTTCAAGCATTGGATAAAATATTTCCTCTAAGAAAACATATAGTAGAAGACATAATCGCTGAAAAAGATAAAGTAGCGGCAAGGATAACGTTCATAGCAATTGCAAAAGATCAGATTGGAATCCCTCAGACAAGTAAGAAAGATTATAAAATAACAGGTACTGCAATTTATCGATTTGAAGATGGATTGATTGTAGAGAAGTGGACGCACGTTTCTGTTTTGAAAGAATTGGGAATATCCTTAGATGATTTTAAATGCCGTAGCTCATGCTCATAATTAGACCAATGGCGGCATCCGACTATCCTGCCGTGTCAATTATTTATCAGCAGGGAATTGACACGAAGAATGCAACATTTGAAAAATGTCCACCAGCCGAATGGGGAGATTTTTCTGACAAGTTTTTACCATTTAGTAAGTCGGTTGCAATTGTTGACGACGAGATAGCAGGTTGGGCTGCTCTTTCCAGCGTGTCGTCCCGTTGCGTTTATGCAGGCGTCTGCGAAGTAAGTGTCTATGTCGCTGCAGTTCACCGCGGAAAACATATCGGAACAGGCTTGTTGAAACATTTGATTGACCTGACTGAAAAGAATAATATCTGGACACTGCAAGCAGGAATTTTCCCTGAAAACGACGCAAGTCTAAAAATTCACTCGGACTTGGGATTTAGGGTCGTCGGACGTCGGGAAAAAATTGGAAAAATGGATGGAGTGTGGCGCGACACTTTATTGCTTGAACGGAGATCGAAATCACCCGTCCATAACTAATATCCCATCATGGCTGATGTATGTGACGGTTGCGCAGTAATGCATAAAGGCAAGTGATCAGCAGGTGCTCCGATCGTACTTTTCATTAACTCAACAAAATAGTCAATGGGTGGATTTACGTCGGACCTTTTCTTCCTGGCCAAGTACCAGTATCTTTCACATTGCACGTTATCAAAAGGTCTTAGCGAGATATCCCGACCAGAGCAGTACTTTTTTGCTATCCACTCGGAGATAACAGCTACCCCAAGTGCCTCATCAACTAAATCAATAATACCTTCCGTTGCCGTTACCTGGATTACCTTGTACGGTTTGAACGACTTTGGCGGGACAATATGTTCAAACATTTCCCGAATCTCATCAGGCTTGCAATGCGTCACAATTGTCTGATCCCTCAACGCTTCGAATCCAACACTGATACTTTTTACCAGGGGATTTTTGTTTGACATTGCGACAACGAGTCGATCTCTTAAAACTTCACAAAACTCCAGTTCATCGTGAGGCTTTTTGTTTATGACAAGGGCTATATCGTATGCGTCACCTATAAGGTCATCTGTGTAGTCATGTGAGAGACTCGAATCGACGGCAATCTCTGTATTTGGATATCGATTCCTAAATTCGTTTAAGATCTTTGGAAGCCAGAAAAATGAACTGTAACACTCAACGAGTATATTAAGCGCGCCAAATGATCTAGGTTGCTGCAAGGCAACCGACGCCATCGTTTTATTAACTTCGATTAGAATCCTTCTTCCATCTTTAATGAGGTGATGGCCATGTGGAGTAGGTCTCAGCTTTTTGTTGATACGATAGAAAACTGCAAAGCCTAAATAATCTTCGAGCTCTTTCAACTGATGACTTAATGCAGATTGCGTCAAGCACAACTTTTCCGCAGCCTTGGTCAGACTACCTTCTGCGGCTATAAACACAATCAGTCTGAAATATTTTAATTCCATTTTAATCTTCTGGAATTGATCGTAACGCATTCTTCCCCTGACAAGCATATTAGGACCACTATTATTAAGACCTTCTGAATTTAATGGAAGGATCTGGTAGAACTAGCCCTGAAAAGTCTGGCTTGTTATCACGCCATCCGACAAGATGAATCCGACGCTGTGCACATTTTCAATTTTAACACTTGAATCGTTGGCAAAATACTTCCGGAGCTTCGCGATAAATACATCAAGGCTTCTTCCCTTGAAGTAATCGCTCTCACCCCACAACGCAATCAGAATTTCTTCCTTCTTTGTGATCTGATTCTTCTTAAGACAAAGCAGTTTCAGTATTTCATTTTCCTTGGACGTGATTCTTCTGACCGACTCTCCTACTGAAAGCGTCTGATTCTTATGATCGAATTGATATGAACCTATCGTGAAGCATGAGTCCTTTGTCCCGTTGACCGGAGTCTGAGACCGGCGCAAAATAGCCTTGATCTTGTAAAGTAGTTCGAAGGTTTCGAATGGTTTTGTAATGTAATCATCGGCACCCGATTGAAATCCTCTGATCTTGTCATCGAGCAACGACCGCGCGGTCAGGAAAATGAGGGGAACGTGAGCGTTTCTTAATCGGATTTCTTTGGCAAGACTAAATCCATCGCCATCAGGCAACGAACAGTCCAGAATACACATGCCGTATAAATCACCGAGGAAGGACTGAAGACCAGTTTTGACATTCACGGCAAGTTTAACATCATATCCTTCTGAAGTCAGAAAGCTCTGCAACAGAAGCCCCGCATTAGTGTCATCTTCAACAATAAGTATCTTCTCTCCCATACTGTTCTATAAAACTGGCAGCTGAATTACAAAACAACTCCCCGAAACTCCATCGCTTGAAAGTGATAACTTCCCCCCGTTCTTCTCCACGGATGTTTTCGCAAGATATAGCCCGAGTCCATAACCCTCCGGTAGTTTATTTCCACTTCGAACCCGATAGGCTTTTTTAAAAACCAGTCCCTGTTCCTTCGAAGGGATCCCTGGTCCGTTGTCTTCGATTGCAATGCTTATACCGTTGCCATCGTTCTTTGTCTGGATCTTGATCGAAGATGCTTCTTGTGAATACGTTACTGCGTTATCAATAATATTCATGATCGCGCTCGATAGTTGGAGCCGACTTCCCTTCACAATAGACTTTGGCGCATCAAAATTCCTTTCAATACTACTTTGCGTTTCATGTAACTTTATTCTCAGTGCATCAATAGATTGATTTATTACTTCGTGAATATCGATTTCGCTCTGATCGGACGACTCTTCCAATACGGCATCAACTGATGCCATTCCCAAGATCCTTCTTGCCCGGTCCTTGAGTCTGACCGTTTCGGTTTCTATGATCGTGATATACTGATTCTTTCCAGGATTTTCACGTTCCCTGTTGAACATAGCCAGCGCAACAGAGATATTAGAGATTGGCGTTTTCAGATCGTGCGCCATGGTGTTAATAAAATCGACCGTTTCCTGTCTGATCTTTTTCTCCCGAATCAACGCTCTGACAGTGCTGATAAAGATCCAGATTAACAAGGTCAGCACAATCACGGATAAGACGAATGTACCGTTGATCTGCGAACGGATCAGCTGCGACTTCGAAGGAATTTCAATATGCACCAGCACATTTTGCATTCCTGCCTTCGCGGGATACAATAATGCCTGGCTTAGCGATAATGGATTGCTTGACGCGTCAGACGTGTAAGGGGAAAATGTAGTTTGAAAAGGAACCTGAATATTATAGAACCAAAGATGTTGTGCGATTACCGAATCGATCTTTTGTTTTTCCTGTTTTGTGAACGCTATCTCAAACGTGCCCTTCCCGTGAGACACGCAGCTTTGCACATTCGAACACAAGGCACGATCTTTGGACAACACATCCATGGCGCTGCACAATGCCATGTTCACACGTTGACTCAGGAAACTTTCTTCAACCCGTGCTGACTGCAAGAGCCACTTGACCTGCGTGGTAAGAATCGTACCAACCAGCAGGAACAAAACAACAGCATATATCCAAACGCGTTTCTGGGACATGGTAGCTTGTATTTATACGCAAAATACCCACAAAATTTTCAGGAACACGGCTTTAAAATAGCTTGTTCCGGATTTTAACTTTTCGTTAACACTCTTCTAACTCTTTGTTGGCTCACTGCTACGCCGCCTGCGCGTAAATTTGATCATCTAACAAATAAACAATGCACTATATGAAAAAGCTTTTGGTCTTAGCGATCCTGACAATGTCGGTCTACGTTGCATCCGCACAATCATGCGCGCCAACGTGCGATAAAAAATCCTGTGGCCCTGAAGGCACCAAGAAGGACGAAGCTGCCGTGATCACCACGATGCGAAATGACCTTCAAACAGTAATCACAAAAATGTCAAAGTCTACGTTGGCATTCGACAAACAACTGAAGGAAATGTCCATTGAAAAAGGTGCGAGCGACGACGAGAGTCTGTTTTACATTTCACAGGCCGCGACGTCAGTCCGTTATGAACTCTTAAGTAAAATTGAATCATCCAACCAGGTTGCGTCCTTAAAAGATTTTAAACCCTCACCGTCATCAACAAAGCAGCAGATGGTGGCCAACCTGAAAAAGGAAATTCAATTGCTTGCGACCCAGGCAGACAAATTATAAAGGATGAAACTTCGAATATGGGTAAGCCTGACACTGGCGATAAGCTTTATTGTATTGTCAACTTCAGGCTTACTCTCCTTTTTTCTTCCGTATAGTAGAACAACAGCGGCCATTCACTCAATATTCGGCTTCTTGTTTTTTCTTTCAGTTGTACCACACGTCTGGAACAACTTTAAAAACCTGAAGTCTTATTACACAAAACAAAGGTGAAACCCCGGAAAGAGTTCCTTATTGTGTTTACGGTACTTGCTGGAATTCTTGCGTTCACGTATAATGAGCCCGCACCAGTTAGAAAACTGATGGATTGGAGAGCAGCAAGAAATACCCAGGGAGTAAACGAAGTATCGTTGTCTGAATATCAGATTTATGATCACACGCAAGGAGCCAACGCTGATATAACGATAGACTTTCTAAAGGGAAAACATTTCTGGAATCCACAGCTCGCAATTTGGCTTGAGGACTCTGCCGGCAATTACATCGAAACATTACTCGTAACTACATCAACCGCGAAGGGATTGTTCTACTCTGGCAGATCAGCCTCTAACTTTAAGGAATCAGACGAGGTCAAGATCGAAGAAAATACGGCAACGAGGAGAGTTGATGCGTTACCCTATTGGTCACACAAAAGAAATAACAGATACAGCGACGGCTTTTTTTCTCCGCCTCCCGGTGAACCCCTGCCCGACGCGATCACCAGCGCCACACCAAAGGAAAACTTCTACTTTAAATCAGGAAGAAGTTCAATTGAAAACATCACATCTTTCAAGGTGATGGTCGAGGTGAATGTCGCGTTTGACGAAAATAAATATTATTCCGAATACGATTTCGTGGAAGATTCTTTATACCATGGAGGAACAGGTCTGCTTGGACAACCCTCGCTGATCTATGGAACAACCATAGATCACGACGACACTGAGCGCTACTACTTGCTCTCTCTGCTCGGACACGGCCATCATTCTGGCGCAACGGGTGATCTAATTGAAGAAATCAAGACCATCACAACAGCAAAGGAAATTGTCGAGCGGATTGTCGTCGGCGTAAAGGAAGATTGGTACAAATGAGATCTTAATCGATCTAACAATCACGTTAGACTGGTTCAGAATCCCAAAATGATTTACTAACTTCTTGCGATGAATGTTGTTCCGTGGCTTCGCCAACCCTTTCGATTGCTTGATTCAGCCCGGTCCCGGTGGATGCTCATCATTTTTTGTGGCATATTCGGCTGCCTTTTCCTTAATATTTTCAAACCATTCAATATCAATCAATGGTTTAACGATGTAAACACACCCTTATTTATTGTTCTGACTTTCTTCTGTGTTGCCGGTATGGCTGCCCTTGCCCTAACACAGGTTACGTTGCGTGGGATATTCAAGTTGCAACTGACTACGCGGATAGGATTCGTCGCTTGGCTACTGGTGGACTTTTTCTTCATCTCACTGGCTGTTCATACCGTGGATATACTCTTGCTGGATATTGCATTTTTTGATCTGCCTGAATACCTGGAAAACCTTAAACACACTTTTCTTGTCTTGATGTTGCCCTATTTTGTGGGTATACTGTTGCTATACCTTCGACAACAGCTTCAGGTAGTGAAAGAACTAACCCTGAAAGTCAACAAACCCTCCAACCTCGCCGATAGTGTTACCATTAATGATGAAAATGGAAAGGCGGCAGTAAATATGCCGTTGCGCAACATCGTTTACTTTAAGTCCGAAGACAACTACATACTTCTCTATTATAAACATGAGAATGAACTGAAGAAGGAGCTGATTCGCACTACCCTGAAAAATCTGGAACAGGACCTCAGCCAGCCGAATTTTGTCAGAATACACCGGTCATACATGATCAACAGCCAGAACTTGCTTTCCGCGATTAAGACCTCAAAGGGCTATAGGGTCAAAATGGACGCAGAATCACAACACCACCTACCTGTTTCGGCCACCTACCAGCGTGCCTTCGAGGAAAAAGTGGTGGAGCTCTAATTGATTCAGGCTCCCGACTCACCCCGCCCATTCCCATTTTACCCCAAACCCGTTTTTGCACCACACAGCTGGTAATTAAAGGAGCGTTCTTTGAATTTTTAAAGCGCAACCCTTTCGGACCCTATGGCGGAATCGTGGAGATTGGTTTTTTCGGTGTTGATTCTAGTGGCGTGTATGTCGTGTGCTCCGAAAAACGGCGTAGACAAGGATATTAACGGCAAAGTCGCTCAGGAACAGCCTCTTGGCTTAGCCAACGAGGGCAAGGTGCTTTATGCCACCTGTAAACCCTGCCACGGAGATTCCGGCCAGGGTAATTCACACCTTCATGCACCCGCATTAGCCAACCTTGACAGCTGGTACCTCTACAGGCAACTGATGAATTTCAAGAACGGTCTCAGGGGATACCTTCCCGAAGATACCGTTGGGAAACAAATGGCAGCTATTGCCGAAACGCTTAGGGACTCCGTTGTACTGAGTCACCTGGCCGCCTACGTCGAGACACTTTCAGACGTCTCAACTCCAATCACCCTGATCGGTGACATCAAAAAAGGAGAACGCAGCTATCAAAGTATTTGCGGGTCATGTCACGGACCACAGGGCAAAGGCAACAAAGCGATGCATGCACCCCGACTGAATGGTCTTGATGATTGGTATCTAAAAAGTCAGATAACAACCTTCAGAAGTTCATTACGAGGCGCTCATCCCCATGACAAGTATGGCGCACAGATGGTGCCGATGGCAACATTACTAAAAGATGATCAGGCTATCAATGACGTCACTGCCTACATCCGCTCCGTTCAAACCCTCGCACCATGAAGGAGATTATCCTGTTACTCTCTATCATCATAGCCGGAGCACTGGGAATCATTTCCTTTACTCCTCCGCCTCAGAAAAGTAAAATTGTCTTGTGCAAAACGTGCCCTCCGGGATTTGAACTTACGGATAACAACACATGCAAGCTGCGTACACTTTACCAGCTTTATGAATCAGACTCAGGAGTTGATGTTGGTGTCGGAGGACTCAAAACACCACTCCCACCAGTACGCGATGGCTTCACGCCACAACAGATCGATTTAGGGCGTTATCTTTTTTTCGACCCAGTACTATCGAAAGATGGAGACCTTTCGTGCGCATCCTGTCATCAGCTTGACAAAGGATTTAGTGACGGATTAAAAACCAGCATCGGTAGCGACAACAAAATATTGAAACGTTCAGCACCCAGTTTGTGGAATGTTGCTTTTTATAAAAAATTCTTTTGGGACGCCCGCACTACTACTCTTGAGGAACAAATGATCGGACCGTTATACTCACCCGAAGAGATGGGTACGACGCGTGAACGACTACTTGAAACCTTAAACAACATCGATGAATACAAGCTCCTGTTCAAGCAAGCTTTCCCTCAAAAGGAATCTGAAGACATAGAACTATGCGAAGTATATCAATGTATCACTGCATTTGAATCATCACTTATCTCACTCAACAGTAAATACGATCAATACGCGCATGGTTATCATGAAGCGCTTAACATTAAAGAAAAAGAGGGGTTGAACATATTCCGTTCATTTGTAGCCCGTTGTGCCGAGTGTCATACCCCTCCTCTTTTTACCAATCAGCAGGTCGCTGTGATTGGTCTCGCGGAGCCAGACAATTTACCGTTGGATCCCGGAGCTCAGGCAATCTTTAATGACTCTTCTCTTCGCGGTGCTTTTAAAGTCCCAAGCCTGCGTAACATCGATCTGACAGCTCCGTACACCCATTCCGGAAAATTCAGCACGCTGCGCGAGATGGTGAAGTTCTATACGCTTGGTCGTGGCCATGAAGTTTCATCGAGTGAAAACCTGCACATACACTGGCACGTGTGGGAACCGAAACTTACGTCCTATGAACTTGATCGATTGGTGGATTTTCTAAAAACGCTAACAGACGAAAGCTTCAAACCACGTGTTCCTGAGTCGCTGCCTTCAGGTAAGTTGCCGTTATCTGCAACTCACACAAACAATGATGTTATCCTCAATCAACACCCTAAACCTTTATGAAAGCAGGCAAGAAACTTTTTCTCGGTCTTCTGATTTTTGCGGCTGGCATTTACGGCGGCAGATTGCTTTTCAAGAGCAACTCCAACGTACCTGCTCCATCTCCAACTTATTTTCAATCGGAAGCATCTGGTGACTCTACCGGCATTGGCGCCGGCACCATAACCGGAAAAACCATCAATGTAAAATCCGGAGAATCCATACAGGATGCGGTCGGCAAAGCAAATGCTGGTGATCTTATCCGCGTCTTCCCTGGTGTTTATAATGAAACAGTATACATAGACAAGGACAACATCTCATTGCAGGGTGTAATTGAAAATGGTGAGTGGCCGGTTCTTGACGGGCAAAAGAAAATGAATGATGCCATTCTCTACTCCGGTAACGGCGTGCTCGTAGAGAATATCAAGATCACCAACTATAAAGGCAACGGGATCATGGGCCAGGCAGGCAACAACTACGTGATCCGTAACAACTGGATCGTTGATACAGGAGTATATGGAATCTTCCCACAGTTCGGCAAGAACGGTATTGTAGAGCGAAACATCTTAACGGGCATTGAAGACGCTGCCATCTACATTGGCATGTGCGATAACATTGACGTTCGATTTAACGAAGTATATGGAAATGTTGCAGGTATTGAAATTGAAAACTCACGCCATGCATTGGTGGAATTCAACTATGCGCACGACAACACCGGCGGTATCCTGGCTTTCCTCACTCCCGGCCTGCCTATAAAAACCTGTTACGATGTGATCATTCGTAACAACTATGTATACAACAACAACACCAAGAATTTCGGCGCGGTTGGTTCTACCGTATCGCACATCCCTGCTGGTACAGGAATCCTGATCATGGCCGCTGATGACATTACGATTGAAAACAATATTGTAATGGGCAACGACAATGCAGGGATAACTATTACCGACTACGGTTATGCCGGAGTAGATCATGCGAGCGACCCTGAGTCAGAACCCAACGCGGACCGCATAACACTTCTCGAAAACTTCATGAGCAACAATGGAAACAATCCAATCGATGATGTAAAAGCTCTTATGGTTGCACAACTTTCCAAGAAAGGACCTGACATTATTGCGGTAGGCGGCGGCATTGGAAGCTGTATCGTAAATCCCGACCGGTACAGAACGTTCGGTGTAAATAACTATGCAAGCTGTACCGCAGTGGATACGCGTATCATAAAAACTTACATGCTCAGCAAGCCTGTTACTCCCCGTGCGACTACACAAGTTGAAAAAGGCAAAATGACTTACTACGGTGTTTGTTCAGGATGTCATGCTTATAGCACCCGCCTGGTGGGTCCTCCTGTTGTGGTTATTCAAGCTTTATATAAAAACAACCCCAATGGTATCACAGAATACATCGCGAATCCCGTGCACAAGCGAGAAGAATATCCTGAAATGCCACCTCAAAATTACTTAACCGAAGAAACACGAAAGGCTGTCGCTGAATACATACTCACACTTACAAAATGAGGTTCAACACAGCTCTCAATAATCTGTTCCAGCCTAACCTAAACTAGTTGTGTTATACGTTGTGGTAACTACCGTTATTGAGTGACACCAGTGAGCTAGTCTCACTGGTTTGTCGCTCACAATGCTGGCCTCAGACGATCGCCTTAACTTGGAACTCAATTCGATCAGGCAATTCCCAGTTGGTGGTCTTTCAAGAAATTAGTAAAGTGTGTGACAACCGGATCGTCCTTTTTTTGATCCAGGGTCGCGACGTACCAGGGACGATAGAATCCGTTTTTGCCTATAGGTAATAGTTTGATCGCATTGCTATCGCGAACGAACGGTTTGACGAGCCATCGCGACAAGACAGTAAGCCCCATTCCCGCCTTAACCAGTTCGACGCGCGCTTCCGTCAGCTGCATCTTAGTAACTTTGCCAACCTGTATGCCTCGGGGTATTAACATGTTTCGGGCAAAAAAATCGCTGCTGAGATCACCACCTTCGCTCTTATAAATAATATAGTGCTCATTCGCAAAGTCAGCCGGCTGGACAATTTTCTTTTTCGCCAACGGATGCTTTGCAGGTACTAACACCACTTGTTCATCGTCAAACAATTTCTCAAACTTAATCCCATTGGCTGGCTTCAAGGCATTCGTGACCGCCAGGTCGATCTGACCTTTAAGTAAAAACTCTATCGGCCTGCTCATTGCTTCCGTGACAATATCAATTTCCGTGTTAGGTTCCTGTGTTTGAAACTTCTTCATAAGCGACGGCAGCCAGTGGTAGCAGGTATAACATTGCGTGGTGATACGCAATTGACGCATACTGCTCTCGCTAGAGGCAATCTCCTGTTCCAGCGCCAACACTTTCGTTAAGATCTCCTCTCCTGCATGCAGGATGCTTTTTCCCTGTGTTGTCAGCACCAGACTTTTGTTCACGCGCAAGAAGAGTTTGGCCCCAAGGCGCGTTTCGATTTCCTTAAGCTGGTGACTTAACCCAGGCTGGGTGAGAAAAAGCTTCTGTGCTGCCTTCGTCATACTTCCCGTCTCGGCTATAGCACGAATCAGTTGAAAATGTCTAATCTCAATCATAAGGTTTTTCTATCGTTTTGATAAAAATAATTCATTTTTCTTATCAATGGTATTCACCTAGCTTCAATAATTCCTAATCATTACAATATGCTCGGGCTTTTGATCAAGTCATCCATAAGGATTCTAAAGAAGCAATTCACCTTATCGACCGTGAAAATTTCCGGCCTTTCAATGGGCATGGCCACATTTCTCATTACCTCATTGTATTGCCTTCACGAATGGAGTTTTGATAAACAACATCCAGGCTGGGAAAACATTTATCGTTATATACACCGGGTTAAATCACAGGATGACCTACAAAGCTTTGCATTCACGTCTGCCACTACGGGTCCAGCTCTTAAAGGACGCTATTCAGAAGTTGAGGACTTTACACGAATACTTGGGTTTGAAGTCAGCTTAAAACGCAAAGACTCTGATGTTGGATTTGTGGAGAAAAAGTTCGCATTCGCGGATGCCAACTTTGTGCAATTCTTTTCTTTTCCATTGCGCCATGGTACTGATCCTAAAATACTCAGCGAGCCGTATTCTGTTATCCTCACCCCTGCCAGCGCGGAGAAATATTTCGGCAGCTTCGACCCGGTAGGAAAAGCGCTGTTATTGAACGGGCTGATCGAATTGACGGTAAAGGATGTTTTCAAATCAAATTTCTCACGATCGCATATACAGTTTGATTTTATCGCATCGCTCGCGACACTGGAGTCGATTAAAAACCATCCGATCGTCTCAAAACAAATACCGGCGGCACTTAACCTGGAAAATAAAGGGTTCGCTGCTTTTTACACATATCTGCGATTGACAAGCACGAATGCCAGCGAAACACTGGAAAAAAGGTTTCCGGCGTTCATTGAAGAGTTTCGCGGTAAAGGAAGGTCCGAACGCCTGAAACCCACGTTGCAGAGCCTTGCATCGATTCACTTGAATTCCGACATGCTTTACGAGATTGATAAGAACGGCTCGCACGCAATAGTGACGATATACATTATTGTCGGACTACTAATTCTGGTAACTGCCATCATTAATTACATAAACATCAGCACGGCCGAATTTTTCATGCGGGCCAAAAATGTAGGACTGAAAAAAATTCTCGGCATTAACAAAAGTGCCTTACTCCTGGGACATCTGGTAGAGACCATGGTTGTATGTGCAGTCGCTGTTGTTTCAGGAGGTTTTTTAGCGTGGCTGCTCATACCGTCCTTCAATACCATAATGCAAACGCAACTCGTCTTTTTCTCCAAAGACTCCATTTTACCCTTCGTACTTGTATATACCACCACCGTTGTGATGTCTGGATTGTTGCCTGCCGTCCAAATCCTGCGACAGGATGCATTGATAGCTTTCGGAGGAAAATGGAAGACAGGTACGTCTACCGCTTATCTGAGGAACTCACTGGTCTTTCTTCAATTAATGACATCGTTCATTCTGCTTGCCATCGCGTTGCTTATTGTTCGCCAAACAGACTATCTGCTTCAGCGAGATACTGGCTTTGATACAGAACAGGTGATGGTTGTAAATACTTCAGGCATGCCATCAAATGAACGTATCGCTTTCAAACACAAATTGGCATTGAATCAGTACGTGGCAAATGTTTCCATGTGCTCAACGCCCCCTGGTGAATCACTCTTCACCTTTGGACTTACGCTCCCGGGAGCGAATGGCGACGAAGACAAGCGCATCACCTTTTACCATATGTTCGTGGACGAAAACTTCCTTGACGCACTAGGCGTAGAACTTCAGGACGGGAGATTTTTTAATGCCGATGTCCCGGGAGATTCTGTGAATTCCTTTGTCGTAAATCAAACAGCCGCGAAGGCAATTCATGACAGCCTGATGACTCGCCTGATCGAAATACCGAACATCTATACCGGAAAGAGATCGCATAAAACTGTCGTTGGGGTTATTGATGATTTTCATTTCGCATCATTTCACACCGCCGTCGAGCCCTTGATCCTGGAGTACAACCCCACGTATGCACGTTACTTACTCGTGCGATTTCACCCCAGTAACGCGAAGGCTATTATTGAACTTCTCGATCGTATGTGGAAGGTAGATGCACCGCTACTGCCATTGAACTATTATTTTCTTGATGAAACCTTCGGGAGGTTTTATGCAACGGAGCAGCGCACGAAGCAGATCGTGATGATAGTGTCACTGCTCGCGGTGTGTCTGGCATCGCTCGGTATTTTTGGCACATCACTATTTGTAATCCAGCAACGCACTAAAGAGATTGGTGTAAGGAAACTTCTTGGTTCTGCCACAAATGGATTATTTATTCTGCTGTTCCGGCCAATCTTCCTGATTTTCTTTGCGGCTTGCGCAGCAGGCGTACCGATAGCGCTATGGGTGGGAGACCGATGGCTTGCAGGCTATCCTTACCGGGCCAATTTCTCAGTCATCATACTCTTAATCTCATTCACCATCATATTTGTGGTAATGCTGCTCACAATAAGCTCTTACCTGTTTAGGATTGGACGCGTTCAACCGGCAGAGGTGCTGAAAAGCCAGTGACAGCAGCCGGGTACCTAGGTAGCTGGGTAACTAGGTGGCTGGTATGGTGGGCGTTATAGCGTCAAGAGGAAAAAAATCTACAGAACGAGATATCCGAGGACAATGGCAATTCGCCGAATGATCTATTTCATTTGTTCTTTCAGAACAAATGATGCGGTCGTATGTATGGGGATGATTGAAAAATATATGAACCGACCTCAAAACGAACATTGCAAGCCCGCATTCAACTGCCCGGTCCAGGGACAGCCTTGTTCATATCTATTGGAAGTTTGGGTGGACTCAGTGAAGATGGTATTTATTGAAAGAAATACTGTGGCACGGTTATTATATACGATAGATGTATGAAACTAAGACAAACTTTTCCTAAGGCAAGCGATATTATTTCTCGCCTCGAATTAAAACTTCTGCTGAAGTCTATCATTAGCCAAAAAGCAAAAATACGAATCAAGTACTTTCTGGATGGCGGTGGTTGGTCGAACTGTTTTTTGAGTGTAATGATGGTAACGGAGAAGGGAATTGTATTCAGTGACGATTCCAACAACAAAATAAAATCAATCAACTTTTCGGATCAAATTACACAACTTGTCATCGATCAGCCATTTGACGGATACAATTCGAATCTCGCATATGGCGTTAGCTAAACCATTCGATAAACACAGACATATTTCAATTTAATAAGCATTACAAGATAATAATCTTGTAACGTGCGCCAGTAAAACTTCAAGCACGGGAATGATAGTCCGCCTAATGGTGGTTGAACTTAATCACCATTCATCCCCAATAAGCAATGCAACTTGCCTTTCAAAAAAATATGCTCAGCCAGTTACCTGGGCACAGCGTTAGCTGAGGACTGTTGTTGTTACCAATCGAACACTTCATCTCACTCAACTCCTATTATGTCAGTGCTCCCGGTCAAAATGCGCCCTGGATAGCACAAAAATGTACAGTTTACTTGTCTTTTAGACAAACTTACTTATCTTTATGAAGAAAAATAAGGCTGAATCTTTATGACAACGGCATCCAAAACCACCCTTAAGTATCTCCATTATTCGAAATACTTAGGGCTCGTTCTTATTATTATAGGAATCCCAACCATGATCCTGGACAATTCTTCCGGATCTGAAATACCATTGCTTGTAGGCCTCTTCACGCTTTTAGTTACAACTCATCGAACAGAAGACGAACGCTCTGTTCAAATAAAAACCACTTCACTGTATATAGCCGTTATTATCAGTTATGGAGTAAAACTGATCACATCGAATTTATATGACCACGCACTGATCGCTTTCGAGCTCGCTGACATCAACCATTTTTTGATACTAACCCTCGCGTTAGCTAATATCATTTTTTACGGTCGGATATATATCCTGAAGCACTAGAGTTAATGAAGAACACACTTAAGGTAGAGCGGGCGAAGCAAAATATCACCCAGGCCGAGCTGGCAGAGAAAGTCGGAGTTTCGCGGCAAACTATAAACTCTATAGAAATCGGAAAATATGTCCCCTCTACCCTGCTGTCTTTAAAGATTGCAAGTGTTTTTAAAATCGCTGTTGATGAAATTTTCTCTTTGGAAAAAAAGGATTGGATCTGATGACTGCGACTGCGAATGTCGCTCAAAAGCGTCAAGCGAGCTTACTGGATGACGACAACGCGAAATCCTACATTGCCTGTAATTTCCGGATTGGTTCCATAACCGGTGCCGGCAACTGCCGAGTAGCGATGGGCAGAACGGCAAATCCAGGCATCTTCTGACCAACTTCCGCCACGGAGCACTCGCAGGCTAGGATTACCTCCATATGAATCGTGGCACCACTCCCAGGCGTTGCCGTGCATATCAAACAAGCCGAAAGGGTTGGCAGAGTACGAGGCGACTGGCTGCGTTTTACCCAGTGAAGTTGAGCCCGTGTTGGCGCAAGTGTTATACGGATCATCCCAAACATAATTGGCTTCTGTATCGCTTAGACAGGCTCCAGTATTAAATGGTGTTGTTGAATTAGCGCGGCAGGCGTACTCCCATTCGGCTTCGGTTGGCAAGCGACCACCCGCGTACTTGGCAAACTCGCTTGCGCCAAACCACGTCACGTCTATGACGGGATGATCTTCGTAACCTTCCACTGGCACCCATTGATCGTTTGAATACCACACGCCCCAACTTGAATTGACATGAACCAAGTCTTCCGTCAGCTCTTCTCCCTTAGGATAGTGACCATACCTGTCAACTTTCTTAGCATTCAAAAAAGTAACGTACTCTGCATTGGTTATTTCATGTATGCTCATGCGGAAAGCGTTAAGCGTAACCTCATGTTCCATTTCGTCATCCTTACGATTGGGTTCATTTGCCGGGCTGCCCATGACAAAGGTGCCTGCAGGGATTTCCACGGTGGCAATGGCTATGTTCTGTTCAAGCGTTGGCTCAACTTCCTCGCAACTTAGCAGAAGCATCAAACACGCTGCCATTGCCAGAGATGCAGAGATTAAAATGTTTGTTTTGCCTTTCATACCACATATTGTCAATTGCCCATTGAATTTAAATAAAATACCGAATGTTAAAAAGCTGGAAAAGCAATTGAAATACTTTTTCATCCAAAATTTTATAACAAAAAAAGGACAGAGAATATAATGTTATACCAATTTTGCCGCCAGGGCATTCGCCCGTTCAAGCAAACGTGTATCACCCATCTTTTCAGTGAACGTAGCAAAACTAGATGAAGGGCCACGCCAGCGCAGTTGCTCCACGTCGTTAAATAAGGGCGCATCCGTTCGTAACGTGGCCAATCGTTTAAAAAGCAACGCCTGTTCACGTTTTCCTCTCAAAACCTTTTCCGGAAAATCCTCTATCGGTCCATATTGATTCAGCAGTTGGGCAGCACCCGTGCTACCTATGCCTGAGATACCCGGATAACCATCTGCGCTATCACCCACGAGCGCGAGAAAATCAGGTATAAGCGCTGGAATTACACCAAACTTTTTACGTACTGCATTCGCGTCCCTAATCACTTTGGCTCTGCGATCGATTTGCACCACCCGATCTTCTCGAACACATTGCGCCAAGTCTTTATCAGGCGTCCAAATACAAATTTTCTGCGCACCAGGATCGGCATCGGCCAGGTACGCCGCAGAAGCTAAAGCATCGTCCGCTTCAAGTTCAACCATCGGCCAGACCACAACACCCATGGACGTTAACGCTTCCTCCAATGGGTGAAATTGCCTGCGCAGCACCGGCTCGATCCCCGCTCCTGTTTTATAGTCCGCCCACAGTTCATTGCGGAATGATTCAATGACGTGATCCGTAGCAACGCCTAAGTGGGTTGCACCCTCATCAATCATTTGCAACACTCCATTCAATACACCTACCGTTGCTCCGAATGGTTTGTCCTTTCCTTTGTTGAAGCTGCGCTGGCCATAGAAGTGCCTGAATAATTCGTAGGTGCCGTCGATGAGGTGAACGATCATGGAATACCCCTTTAATGGGCGACACTAAGATATGAACAAACGGCACACACCCGGGAAATCCTCCCTCGCCTGTAATACCTCCCCTTCATAGAACGAATTGCAAATCCTGGGGAAGTCAGGAGGATCTTATCCAGTATCTCTTCGACAGAAATTGAACCTCAAGTCCCACAAGACTTGTCAATCTTTATGTGTAATTTTTCCATCCAGTATAATATCACCAACAGTCGATGATCTACAACGCCAGCTGCACACGTCACGTTACTCTTCTCCTTCTATTTTTCTGCACCTCGTGCAGTACAAACAACAATCATATTGGCAAGCCATATTTCGATTCATTGTATTCCGATGGGCCACAAGAAATACCCGGTCGGTTGCAATGTGAATATTTTGATACTGGCGGCGAAGGCATCGCTTATCATGACCAAGATTCCCTCAACTCGGGAAGTGGTGCCCTTAACCCAGCTGACGCTATCTTAATGAATTCAGAATCCATGATGCCGTTGATATTTCATACACAAAATTCCGTGAACCATTGATCGACAATTCGCCGTACAATTTTGTGGAACCCGAAAAAGACCAGCTTTACGTGGGATGGACGGCTGCTGGTGAATGGCTAAAATATACTGTTGACGTAAAGGAAACGGGTTCGTACAAGTTAGGGCTGATGTACACCGCTAATCAGAACGGGCAGATTTCACTTTCAGTGAATGATGACGATATTACCGGCCCAATTGATATTTCGTCAACTTACTTTGCTGAAGACACTATTGCCTGGCGTCAATGGCACCATTGGAATTATAAGGATGGGATTGCCGAGATTCAATTGAACAAGGGGATTCAAATTATTACACTCCATACTGTGGCGGTGGGTCAGATGAATTACGAATACATTGACTTCAAATTGGCCAGTAGTAGAAATTAAGGCGTCAGACATGGTATGATTTATAATCGTGACGATCTGATATGGGTTACCTCATTCTAAAATAAATGAAAGCAACAAAGATCCTGAAGATCTTCATCGCGATGTCGATCTTAGCCAGCAACCAGGTAGCTGCGCAGCAATCACAAAAGCCGAGGGTAATCGTCCTAAGCGACATTGAAGCCGATCCAGACGACGCCCAGTCTCTAGTTCGCTTCCTGCTTTATGCAAACCAATGGGATGTCGAAGGACTAATAGCGACCACCTCTATTCACCAAAAATCAAGGGTAGCACCGGAAAGTATTGAGAAAATTCTCCGGGCATACCAGGTTGTACAGCCAAACCTTGTCAAACATGAACCAGGTTATCAATCATATGATCAACTCAAATCAACTATAAAAAAGGGTCTCCCCGTTTATGGTATGGATGGCGTCGGCGAGGGGAAAGATTCTGAAGGGTCTGAGTGGATCATACAGGCGCTTAGCAAATCAGATCAACGTCCCATTTGGTTTTGTGTATGGGGTGGTCCTAATACATTAGCGCAGGCCCTCTGGAAAATCAAAAACACAAAGTCAGCGACTGATGCACAAAAGCTTTTCAACAAGGTAAGGATCTACACCATTTCCGATCAGGATGATAGTGGTCCGTGGATCCGAAAAACGTTTCCTGAAATTTTCTTTGTCCTGACACCGGGTTACAACTACACATACGCAACCTGGTTAGGCATGATGTTTCCCTATCCGGGCTCAAACAAAGACGTTGTTTCAAATGAATGGCTTGCGCAGCATATTCAGCAAGGTCATGGTCCGCTTGGAACTGTCTACCCTGATGTGGCATACGGAATGGAAGGTGACACTCCATCGTTTTTGAACTTGATTGACAATGGACTGAGTAATCCCGAACATCCAAATCTGGGAGGTTGGGGTGGCCGTTACGAACTTTACCTTCCGGAATTCAGAGACTCGAATACAGGGCGGTTTGTGAGAGAGAATTGGCCAAAAGACGAGCCTGAAACTCGTCCGATCTGGACAAATGCAAATGACTCCGTTCGATTCAATAACGAAAGCTATATTACCAATCAAGCAACGATATGGAGGTGGCGCGAAGCATTTCAAAGTGATTTTGCCGCCCGCATGCTTTGGTGTACAAAGCCCTATCAGGAAGCGAATCACCCACCGAAACCCAAGGTCGCTCATCCTGCAACCTTTACTGTAAAGTCCGGAGAGCAATTCCACCTCAACGCAGATGGCACGACCGATCCGGATGGCGACTCAATGAGTTACTTATGGTTTCAATATAAGGAAGCCGGAACGTACACCGGCGTGGTGAGCTTTAGGCCGTATGCGGCCAATCTTTATGATTTACCCGTGACTGCGCCAAATGTTAAGAAGCCGGAGACCATTCATTTCATTCTTCAGGTTAAAGACAAAGGGACACCTGCTTTGACGAGATACAAAAGGATCATAGTGACCGTGGTGCCCAAGTAGCCATGCAAACGGATAGGCAAACGCATGACGCAATGGATACTTGTAAATCGTCCAGAGCTTATTTTTTCTTACTTCGTTCCTTGACCTTTTCCGCTACCGATTTGGATACGCCAGACACTTTACCAGCTTCAGCATCCTTCATGAACTTGTCGACATACTGTTGACTTAATGCGGTGTTGTCTTTATACTTTACTCTCAACTTTTCCAGTCTGGCATGCAGATCCTTTTTTACTTTCGCATATGCCGGATCATCATAAACGTTCTTTAGCTCATTAGGATCTTTCTTTCTATCAATGAGCTCCCATTTGTCCTCCACAAAATAATAATGGATCAATTTGTAATCCTTCGTCACGATCGCGTAGTGCCGGTTAACCATATGCTCCGCAGGGTACTCATAGTAATGATAGTACACAGCATCCCTCTTCCATTTGTTGGGTTGACCGGTGAGCAGCGGCACCATACTCTCACCCTGCATATCCGAAGGAGCTGAAACTCCGGCAACGTCCAAAAAGGTTTGAGCGAAATCCAGATTTTGAACCAACTCATCAGAACGAGTACCGGGTTTCACCTTCCCGGGCCATGCGATAAGCAGCGGTGTTTTAAACGATTGATCATAAACGAATCGTTTGTCAAACCATCCGTGCTCTCCGAGGTAGAAGCCCTGATCAGAAGTATAAACAATGATGGTGTTGTCCATCAACTTGTTGGCTTCGAGGTAATCGAGTAATCGGCCTACGTTTTCATCAACGGCTTTGAGCGTACCTATATAGTCCTGCATGTATCGCTGGTATTTCCACTTCATCTTATCTTTCTCCGTCATGCCAGGGTATGACTTCTTGAAATCGTCGTTGATTCGGGTGTATGCTTGTTTAAAACTTTCCAGCTGCGACGGATTCAGTCGACTCATTTCGTTCTTGTAACGCGCCTTATCGGACCCAATTTCCGCGATGCCAAGTTCATCCATCACTTCGGGGAACACTTTATTGTCTCCAGCCCAGCTCATGTGCTTAAGTATATTCATCTCCGCTTCAGCGACGGGGGATGTTCTTCCTGAATAGTCATCAAAAAGCGTAACAGGTTCGGGGAATTTTTTGCTGGTGTATTCCTGCAAATGGCGTTCCGCCATCAACCACGAACGATGCGGTGCCTTGTGCAGATACATGAGCATAAACGGTTGGTCGGGTTTGCGTTCTTTTTCCAACCACTCCAGCGTCATATCTGTTACGATGTCGGTCACGTAGCCATTAACTTTGATCTTACCTTCATTCTTGGTGATAAAGTCGGGATTGTAGTAAGCGCCTTGTCCCGGTAGGATCTTAAACTGATCAAATCCTTTGGGACTGTTTCCGAAGTGAAGCTTTCCAAACATTGCAGTTTGATAGCCCGCTTTCTGAAGCAGCTGCGGAAACGTCACATTGGTTGAATCGAAATGAAAATGATTGTCAATTTTTCCGTTAAGGTGCGAGTGTTTTCCGGTTAGAATTGTGGCGCGGGAAGGAGCGCAGATCGAATTGGTGACGCTGGCACTGGTGAAGAGCATGCCCATCTTTGCGATGCGATCAATATTCGGCGTTTCGATCAATCGTTTGTCATACGCTGAGATTGCCTGGTACGCATGATCATCAGACATGATAAAGATAATATTCGGACGTTTTGAATTATTACCCGACTGAGAGAACACAGGACGATCTAGCATCAGAAGAAGGGCATGCAGAACGAAAAGGTATCTTAGCATGGAGTTGGTTTGAGGATTTTAAATAGTAATTTTTTACACTTGAAACTTAGGAGATCAAAGACATAACTTACCTCAGCATGAGCACTAAAAAACAGATGGCAATAACTGCAGGCATGAAGCAGAACAAGTATCGCTCTCTTGTGTATTCCCTATTTCTAATAAATGCAATAGACAGAGCTAACAAAATGTAGGGAACTGGAAAAAAAATAAAAGAGTATATCGAACCTGGGACGTCGTACATGACAACATACTCTCCCTCGTCAACACCAACTCGCGTAAACGTTTCAAATATCGGCGTGAACTCAATATAAAGATCCTTCTTCTTGTCGGCTTCATAGTCGTAGGCACTGTGAAAGTGATCGGGCACCCGAAATTCGTACTGCGTCGTTTTTACGTACGAATCGATTACGCCGAGGGAACCATAAACGGGTGTATCAACTTCTGTATGAACAGGCAAATAATAATCTATGATCACCACAACACAAAACACCACAATGGGATAACAAAGCATTCGGCCAAGCTGATAAAGTTTTGCCTGTCGTTCCGCGTTCTTCTCTGCTTTTTCGCGCGCTTGTTCCGAATTTTTTACTTTAATCGCGCGCTCACTAACCTCAACGGGATCTTCCTCGAGATCAGTTAGGTCCACTGCGAAAATCCTTTTATCATAAGACGACCGTTTTTCCGGATCCGTCAGCGTTTCGTAAGCCCCATTGATCACTGCTGTCATGCGGATAGCATCAGCAGTTGCGTTAATATCAGGATGATACTGCTTTATAAGTACGAGATATGCTTTGCGTATCTCATTGGTGGAAGCATCGCGACTGACTCCCAAGACTTGATAAGGATCCATTTGACTGCGCCTGGTAACGGGACGTTGTCAATATAAAGAAAGTTTTACATCGTGACAAAGTGAATTGTCGCTCTCGACTGTCGTAGCCGCTGAATTGCATTATGTCCTGTCAAGACCTTAACCAAGACTGAAGCAACGGCGTAATCCAGAACATTAGAACGATGAGGATAAAGATATAGTCAATGCCCGCTGACTCCTGCGACCTCGACACTACTTTTGTATCCGTCAATGTCTTCAATCTCCTCATTGCAGAGGAATACGATATTTCTAATGTTTGTTCCATCCTCGTCATACACTTTAAAGCACCCTTCCCTAGATCCGTTTTGGAATTCTCCTTCACTCAACACCTGTCCGTTCGGATGATACGACGCAAAGCGTCCGTGTTGAACGCCATGCCAATAAGCTTCCTCTATCATCAGGCTTCCATTGCTGTCGTAATACTCCCGCCAGACTCCGTGCTTCTTATTGTTCACATAGTGACCTTCCGAAATCAATATGGCGTGCTTATTAAACTCCTTCCATTTGCCATTACGCATCTGAACAGCTTCTCGACTTAAGAGTCCGGTCATAACCTTTTGTTTAATTAACTATTGAAATTCATTACAATGCCATGTACCCATCCGCCTTCCCGGCAATCTGCATTCAGCCGCCAGGTCACAGTTCCTACAAAGTCCATCCGGAATGTTTTGAGGCAAAACAACCTCATCGTCCACTTCAAACAACTCACACTGAATAACAGCCTTGTGAGAATTTTTCTTGAAGTAGCCGCATGAAGCAAGGTGAACACATGAAGAGCAGAGACCTTTGAACTCGCTGATCACGATTTCCTCGATAACATCCCTATGCATATTGATTTCCTCCGTAAGAAAGAATCCAAAATGCATACCACTATTTTCTTTGGAAATCAGATCTATTTCGATTGTTAAGCTTTCTTCACCTGGTGCAAAAATTATCACTGGTGATTTTTTCCCCACTTAACCTGGTCCTGACTTTTTTATTTTTTCCCGTAAAGTCTTCCGGTCAATACCCAATGCTTGGGCGGCATGGGAGATATTGTTCTTGTTTGCAGCAAGGACATCGAGGATATACTCTCTTTCAACTTCTAACAACGTTCTGTTCAATCCTTTGGTACGCGATGCTGAAAAGCGAAAGTTATCTGGAAGATCTGCAATATCGAGGGTGCTTTCATCGGCCATTATCACAAGACGCTGCACCAGGTTCTGTAGCTCTCTGACATTTCCAGGCCATGAATACTCCGATAACACCTTTAACGCCCTCGACGAAAATTTCATAACGGGCTTGCCAAGTTCCCTCACGTATTTTTCCAGGAAGAAGTCGAGTAGCTGCAATACGTCTTTGTCGCGTTCGCGTAACGGTGGCAGATCAATGACGATAATATTCAACCTGTAGAACAGATCCTCTCTGAAAAGTCCTTTTTTAACCAGCTGCATAAGATCCACATTAGTGGCTGCAACAATTTTCACATTTACCTTTTGAGATTTTTTAGAGCCAACCATATAGAACTCCTTATCCTGGAGCACTCGTAGCAATTTTGCCTGCATGGAAAGGCTTGTATTGCTTATTTCATCCAGAAAAATTGTTCCACCATCCGCAGTTTGAAAAAATCCCGCCCTTGTTTCACTTGCTCCCGTAAAAGCACCTCTGACATAACCGAATAGTTCGCTTTCAAGCAATGAGTCTGGAATCCCACCACAATTCACTGGCACAAATGGCGCAGCGGATGATTGTCCACCGTAATGCAAGGCTCGTGCAACTAGCTCTTTTCCTGTACCACTTTCGCCTTTGATCAGGACAGTTGCAGATGTTGCTTTTGCTTTGGATATCGTTCTAAATACCTTTTGTATACCTTCAGATTCACCGATGATCCCGAAGTTCTGCGGCAGGGGTTTTGAATCGTCTTTGCGATGTTTGGAGACCCTGGTAAGGACACGCTCCACGGACTTAAAAAGTTCTTCGTCTGTGAACGGCTTTACTAAATATTCTTCAGCGCCAATTTTTATTGACTCAATAGCACCTTGAATCGAAGGGAAGCCAGTAATCACGAGGACACCAATGGCCTTGTGATTTTCTGTTATGTGACGCACTAACTCCAACCCATTTTCCCCGGGCATCCTCAAGTCCGTTATAACAAGATCGACCTGCAGTGAACCCAGCAGTTTCAGAGCTGACTGAACGTTGTTCGCACTATATATCTGATAACCCTCCGATTCCAGGTTGCGCTTAATAAGCTCAATCGTCTCGGGTGAATCGTCGACCACCAGAATTTTGGCTTTATTGATCTTTGCTGCTTTCATTAGTTCAATGGTAACAGGATTTCAAATTTGGTCCCTTTGCCAGCAGTGCTGTTCACTACAATCTTTCCGTGATGGGAGTCAATAATCCCTTTAACAACTGACAGACCGAGGCCTGTGCCCTGCCCTACTGGTTTCGTTGTAAAGAAGGGCTCAAAAATCCTTTGTTTGGTTTCAGGGCCCATCCCGCTGCCAGTATCGCTCACAAGCAGACTAATAAATTTTCCCTTTGCTTTCGTTGCCACTGTGATATCGCCGCCCTCGGGCATCGCATGAACAGCATTCGTGATCAGGTTGACTAAAACCTGGCTCATCTGCACTTCATCGCCTTTCATTACCGGAAGGTTATTGTCTAGTTTCGTTTTCAACTTAATACCTCTGCTTTGAAAACGTACATCTATAAAGTATAGGATGTTTCCGATGATCTCATTCAGGTTAACTTTTGTAATCTGCGGCGGCATCTGCCTGGAAAAGATCATCAACTTCTTTATGATCTCCCTGGTGTACAGCGAGGCTTTCACGATCCGCTCTATGTCTTCTGCCTGTTGATCCTCTAAATTACCTGTCTTTTTTATCAGCTGGGCAAAGCCAAGGATCTTCGCCAGTGGTTCGTTCAACTCATGGGCAATCCCGGCTGATAGTTCTCCAACAAATGCCAATCGTTCAACGTGTTGCAGCTGGACCTGTAGCTTTTGTTTTTCATCTTCTACCGATCGCTTCCTGATAAAAAGAGAAAGTTCGTGCGCTACGGTTTTGAGAAGACTTCTCTCCTCGGGAAGAAAAGTGAGTTTGCCTTTCACCTTACCCGAGCTTCTGTATCCTATCCTGATACTTCCGTAAACCTTCTTATCAATGTTTAATTTTGCTTCAATAGTAAACTTCCTTTTGGCAAACCGGCTGGTTGAGTATTTCACATCAGCAATTCTTATTTCTGTCTCTGCCAGCTCCGGATATTGCATTGCCGCAGGAATTATTTGAAGGGCGCTACTTATCAGCGTCTCCAAATCATTGTTTGCTTCCCATGCGACTTTTGATATCTCATAGAGACAATTCAGTTCCTTAACCCGTTCCCGTAGTTTAAGGTCGGTAGCATTGATATTTCGCATGCTGCAAAGCTATAGAGAGAAAGTCAGAATTACTCAATGAAGTTTCATTTACTACCGGGGAGAAATTACCCAGTGGGTGATAATCCTCATCCGATTAAGTTAATATGGCGTGTGTCTACTTCATTTTCGGCGAATTTTTGTGGCATGGATCGTGGATGAGGGAGCATTGTATCGTTTAGAAGTAGACTTTATTTGAGTGTTGAGTGTTCTGACCAGAGGCAGGCAATAACCCTCAACACTCAACTATTTTTCGCAACTCAACTGGCTCTGAACGGACAACAACTAAAAAGTAAGAAATGACAAAACGAATTACTGTTACAATTAACGACTATCATCGTTTGATGAGTTTGTTGGAGTTCGCCTCGTTAATGGGGAAAATGCCGGATATTCAAAATAAATTATATACCAGGCTTGTAAGCTCGAAAACCGTTCCCCAGGATGCTATTGATAACGGAATTATTACAATGAACTCGCGAGTGTGCCTTAAGGATCTGCATAGTCTAAGAGTCACAGATATAACGCTCACGTATCCGCGGGAAGCACTTCCCACCGAAAGAAAGATATCCATCTTCTCAGAGATCGGGATTGCATTATTTGGCCGCTCAGAACAGGAAGTTATCTCGTGGCAAGTACCTGACGGGATTGGTCTATTCGAAATTGTGAAGGTGAGTTATCAACCAGAAGCAGCGGGAGACTATCATTTATGATGACGTCAATAAAATTAATTATATTATTTAGCCTTTTGTTGTTTGGTGCGTACTCGCAGTATGAGGCAGAAAAGGCAGTCGAAAAAATCGAATTAAATAAAACCCGCGTGGAAAAACGTGATAAGGAAACAAATGCCGCCGATCATGAATTTATGAAGCGGGCGATGGAATTAAGCCAACTAGCGATAAGTGACGGTCGCGGAGATCCATTCGGAAGTGTATTGGTAAAGGACGGAAAGATCATAGGAGAAGGCTGGAACAAAACCAGGCTTCTCAAAGATCCTTCAGCGCATGCTGAAATAGAGGCTATTAGGGACGCGTGCAAAAAACTGGATAAAACCGACTTAAGTGGAAGCGCTATTTACACAAGCGCTCAACCATGTCCCATGTGTCTTTCTCTGATTTACCTGACAGGCATAAAAAGGATATACTATTGTATCCCCCACTCGAAGATTGAAAAATTCAACAAAGATCTATCAGTCGAACACATTTATGTAGAGTTAAGCAGACCTCAGGCCGAACGTACGATACCAGAGGTACAGATCCTCTCAGAGCACGCTGACCATTACCTTAAAAGCTATACGCTCACTAAGGTTTCCGTTAATATTTCTCCAACATTATAAAAGTAAAAACGCATGAGCTTAAAAATAAGCATGATAGAATATTGTAAAATAATTCTTAAAAAAATGAGTTTTAACCGAAAGCTATTCCTGAAGGAGTACCGCAAGAGTTTTAAGCATCTCGCTCCCCACGAGCAGACCCAATTCAGAAAGTGGGCGAGAGAAACTTTTTATTCACAGCGCTAGAGAAGTAAATTTCCGGATTCAATGCCCTAACGGGAGGATCGACTTAACACTCCTTGCAAATTCAATTTTCTTCAACCGGATTGGCTTGAGAGTCATAATATGTAACTTGTCTTCCCAGAACCGTTAGGGTTCCGAATCGGAATTAATACGTCTCAAAGTTTGATTCAATTATTTAATCATGATTAAAGATATACCTGGCCTCGCTAAATACTTTGTCTTGTTGGTTTCAATTGTCACCACTTCTGAAATGGCCTACTCTCAAGAGTCCAGAAAAAGTAAACAAATGGTGAGGCTCGCTAAACTCGTCATCGATCCTACACAACTGGACAGCTACAAGGCCTCGCTAAAGGAAGAAATTGAAGCATCGGTCCGGCTGGAAACGGGAGTATTGACGCTATACGCTGTTTCTGAAAAGAACAATCCAACGCATATTACCATCCTGGAAATCTATGCTGACTCGGCTGCATACAAGGCGCACTTACAAACAGCGCATTTCATCAAATACAAAACACACACGAAAGATATGGTAAAGTCACTTGAATTGGTCGAAGGCGATCCGCTCATTCCCGGGATGAAGATTAAGTGACCGAATCATGATCATTTCGACAAATCCCTTAGACCGTCAGACGAAGTCTTGATGTTATCAAACGGATCAGGAGACTTCCATTGAAAAGTACGCACCCAACACGAGACCCAGTCTAACCGGGCCACTATTCCAACCAGTCGGTTATTATGAGGCGATCGTCGAAAAGTCGCCCTGCGTTCCACTCCTTGACGTATCTTTAATTAGAAGTAAGCGTATCAATAAGAAAATGACTCTCTGTTTTTATGAAACCAGCTATAAGTGAAAATCTCATAAATTACTATGCGGATGTACTCGTACAAACAGAGTACGGGCTGACCTGGACACAGATTGCCAAATTCTTTAGAAGAAAGAGCGCCGAATATAAAGTTATGGTTCCCTATGTGAACACAATTTTTCCTTCTCACCTACCCAATCGCAGAATTGGATTTATTCAAAACTTAAGAGTCTTCTCGCCTCAACAGCAAGTCACACTGTTAAAGGAATTGTGCGAGAGCAATAAAAACTCGAATGTGGCGTCTCTGAAGAAACTATTGATGCCCGCGAGCTAGCTAACTGGCTACCTAGGTGCCTAGCTACCCAGGTACCCGATGTTTCCAGACGCAGGCCAGTAGGATCCGAGTGTTAATGCAATTCCTGACAAACCTGCTCGCCGAAGAAACTCCCTCCTCGAATGATCACGTGTACACTCCATTGCTACAGTTGTTTTGTTACTCCTACCTGTAGATACTATCCTAGTAATACGGATAAAGTTAACTCTGGATACGAGAAGTTGATTTGGGATCGGTTGTGTCTACCAAAGCACTGTTAGTTCTGGCTCAAAAGCTAAATACTTCGAATATTTCCCGTCTTATTGTAAGAATCTAAGCGCTTCCCGGTACTAATAGAATAAATTGTTGCTCTTGTGACCGAAGCGGAACAGACTCGGATTTTTGAAAACTGGTTGACGCGCCACAAAGGACTGATCTTCAAAATCGTCCGTGTTTATGCGCCCACCTCCATGGACCAGGATGATCTCTTTCAGGAGATCGCTATTCAGGTCTGGCGCTCCGTCCCCGCTTTCAGAGAAGAGTCGGCTGTAACGACCTGGATCTATCGCATTTCCTTCAACATTGCCATCAAATGGACAAGAAATGAAAAAAAGCTTCAGCAGTCAGAAACTTTGGATAGCCTTGCCCACACGTTGCACGAAAATAAAATTCACTCCGATGAACGACTCGATTGGCTCCTTGATGAAATCTCGAAGCTCGACGAAATAGACCGGTCCGTAACGCTGCTCATGCTGGATGACTTTAGCTATAAGGAAATGGCCTCCATATTGGGCATTAGTGAATCAAATATTGGTGTCAAGATCAACCGTATCAAAAAACATCTTATCAACAAATCAAAAAAATATGATCACCATGGAATTTGATGAAATCAAAAAAGTGTGGGACTCGCAGAACAATGAACCGATCTATGGTATAAATGAGAAAGCATTGCACAACCGGATCCTTGCTAAAAAGAGCCAAGCGTTCCATATCACAAATGTAAGCGAACTCCTTGCTGTTGTCGCTAATTTCGGCGGCGGTAGTTTTATGCTCGCCTTCAGTCTCTATAAAGAGAGCACCAATATTTTCCTGTACCTGTTGGCAGCATGGATGTTTGTTACCGGCGTTTATGTGCTCATAAGCCGTGTACGAAGATTAAAAGACGAAGGCACCTTCGACCGGACTGTGCTGGGCGACCTTCGTCACGCTATTGCCGTTGCCACTTATCAGGTACAGCTATCATTCCTCCTGCGATGGAACATTGTGCCGATAGGAATCCTTGTAATTCTAAGTGTTTGGGATGGCGGGCGTTCTGTTTGGTTGGCCATCGGTCTTATAATCTTCCTTTTCATAGCTAATTACTTTGCTGGATGGGAACATAATTTCTATAAATCGAGAAGGCGTGAGTTGGAAACACTGCTAGAAAAACTAGACGGCGGGGAGGAATAGTCACTCAACATTCAATGAAAAAGGCGTTGTATTTTTTTTTCGGATAAAGATCCGCTCCAATGCCGAATGACGAGGTTTGAATCTTGTATTCATGTCTATCGACATTGGGAGTTGGACATTGGACATTCAAGTTTTAAGAAGGAAGTTCATACTTCAATCAAATTATAGAATCTCCAGCACGGACATAAATTCGCTTTTAACAGATCCAGATGTGAGCAGGTCAATGTCGAACGCCCAATGTCCAATTTCCAATGTCCAAAGTCTACACTGGCGATGCCAGGAAAATCTTCAATGACTAAACACATGTATAACCATAAATCAACAAACAAATGAAAACACTCATTGACTCACTCCTCTTTATTTTTATGTCATCTTTGTTATACGGCCAGGATCTAAAGGGAGAGTGGTCCGGATCGCTGCAGATCCAGGGTACCGCAGTAAAAGTTGTACTCCACGTAAGTTATGTCGACGGCGAATACACAACCACCCTCGATAGTCCCGATCAAAATGCAAATGGGATTAAAGTAAACACCACTACCGTGGACGATCTGAATGTAAAGTTTGAGATACAGGCCGCTAGCGCTATTAATGAAGGAGTAATGTCACAAAACCGAATCACTGGCAAGTGGCTTCAATCCGGCACTGCATTTTTCCTGGAACTTTCGAGGAATCAACTGCCCGATATTCAACCGAATAGATAAAACCGGTGGAGAATACCCAATAACCCACCGGTTGTCGTTGCTGGAACAGGCCAAATTTTTTGCTATTTTTGCCTTACAAATCAGCTTGAGTTAGTTATTGGTAATTTATTTATAATGACCATGTTACGAGCATTCGCGTCAGTTAGCTTAATTCTCATAGTTTCGTCTCTAAGTGCGCAGGACGCAGTCTGGGGAAAATTTTTTGATAGTGCAAAAGGGGGAGTAGGTATTGAAACCAGAACCACTCCCACCGGGGAGATTTTGGTCTTCGGCTATTACAACGGCGAGCTGCCTGTCGGGAGCGAAGTGCTGGTGCCCAAATACAATAATAGTGGTTCGTACATCATAAAGTTGGATACTGATGGCACGGCGGTGTCGGCAATTCCAATTGACGGAAAGAGTGTCGTCGTTGAAAATGCCGCTGTAGATTCCAATGGTAATATCATTGTCGAAGGCCGTTTCTTTGAGAGTATCTTTTTCGATGGACAGGAATACCTGGATCAGTCATCCGGAGATCCCAAAAGTTCCTTTGTTGCCAAATATTCCCCAGCTGGAGATCCCCTATGGATCAGGACCTTTTCGAATTCAGGTTATGGCAATATGGCACTTGATGAAACCGGCGAGATCTATTTTCTGAATGTTGAAATTATGAACTATATCAACACCTCTTCGTTTCTGCGAAAATTTGATTCTGATGGCAACTTGATTTTTGAGAATCAGTTCATTGATTTTAACCAGGCGGAATCACACCCAAGGACGCTCGATGTGCGCAACGGAGAGGCCATTGTAGGAGGAATGGTTTACGGCAACGGAACAGTATTCAACTCCATTTCCTTTAGTGGAACCGGATGGGGATTCTACATCGCCAAATTCAATACCGATGGAAGCCTCAACTGGACCAAAAGTCTGGGCGAAACAACGTATAACAACCCGGACATCTCGGACATTATGATAGATGACGATGGCGGATTTTTTATATCCGGAGGTTTACCAAATAACACGTTGCTTTCGAAGTATAATTCCTCGGGAATCATTGAGTGGAGCAAGAAAAGCCTTCCTCAAAAGTTTTCATCCTCGTACATGTGCAAAACATTGGATGGAAAATATTTTCTTGCGGCCAATTTCTACTATAAAGCTGAAGTGGACGGCCATTCATTTGAAGCCAGTCCAGATTCGAATATTCTGGGTAACGCCCCTAATATCGTTGTTCTGGAATTTGATCTAGCGGGGAATATTGTCGGATTCCAACAGTTCAAACCACATATAATTAATCTTGTAACATCAATCTCAGCAGGTCTGTTCAATGATCTTTATATCAGCGGTTATTCTGACGCGCCAACCTTACAGGTGGGAAATATTCAAATGACCTCCCCTAACGATACAGAAAACAATGCGGATGGATTTATCGTAAAGTTCAGTGACCAGTCCATAGGCTACGAAAGCTTTGACATCGTCGCTTCCAATCTTTGCACCAAGGAAAGCGGCACCTTTGCGGTAACGGCGAATGTGGCCGATATAAAGAACATCTCTTGGGATTTTGGTGACCCTACATCAGGAACATTAAATTCTTCTATTGCTCTTTCTCCATCTCACAGCTATAATACAGCAGGCGTTTACAAAACACGCGCAACCATAACAGATTTCAGTAATAAGCTAAACATTGCTACTATCATCTTTGAAGTTCACGAGCCACCAAGTATATCATTAGGTAATGATTTTGGTTTGTGTCTCGGAGAGAAAAAGCGAATTGAAGTTCCTTCTAATGCCGAGTGGACGTGTGTATGGCAGGATGGTTCAATTGAGTATTTTAATGACATAAAACAAGGCGGAAAATATTGGGTTTCCGTCAACGACCAGAACTGTACCGCAAGGGACACTGTAAGCGTCACGGAACTTAACATTACTGAATTTAAATTGAATGATCACACCCTTTGTCCGGGCGAAGAATATGTAATTGATTTGAGTCACCTTAATGCTTCAATTAACTGGAACGACGGGTCAGTCACTAAAAAAAGAAACATTTCCAATGCCGGCAACTATGTAGCCACAGCGGTTAATTCATGCGGGAGCTATTCTCAAAGTTTTATTGTTACGGCCATTCCGATTTTAAATACAGCATTAGAGGATGGAGTAATTTGCAAAGGACACAGTTTTAGAGTAGACCTAGGTGAAATTGACGCCACAATTTCTTGGAACGATGGCGACACCGCACACGTAAAAAACTTTGACAGAGCAGGATCCTATTCTGTAAAAATCAGCAATCAATGCGAACAAAAATCCGAAAGCTTTATTGTAAGTGAAACCGCACCACTAAATGTAGATCTTGGAAAAGACAAGGTCACTTGCAATTCCTCCGAATTAACGACATTCTCCGCAGCACAAAATGGTGTTAACTATTTATGGAGTAATGGTTCTACCGAATCATCCATTACTGTACATGAAGCCGGCGTGTATTGGGTGGATGTGACGAATAGTTGTGAAACAGTAAGCGACTCTGTTGCAGTAGTATACATTGATCAAGCCGAAATATTCATTCCTAATATTATTACTCCCAACGGAGATACGCGCAATGACGTTTTTACCATAGATGAGAGAATTAAGGGAAGCTCATTCCTTGTCTTCAACAGATGGGGACAAAATGTTTACTCGACTGATTCTTATAACAATGACTGGAGAGCAGATAACCTTGAAGCCGGTGTTTATTTCTATACAATTCCAGAGTATTGTCTAAAGGGTTGGATTCATGTTCTACGGGAATAACTGAAATTACGTCTGGAACAATTCGCTTGGCGTTGCCGCCATTTGCGGCAATATTTTTAGCCGATTCTTATCTGAAACCGTGGAGTTTCTCCAATTGCGTCGTAATTTTAACTGGTGACAGCGAATGCGTCGCAAAATGTTTGAATATTACAATTTCCTGCTTGAAAAATGTAAGTTATTCGAACCATCTCAGTGTAAGTTGCTTACTGACTTTTTATCTAGGAAACCCTCAACAAACTCAAACCATGGCAAAGATAAGTTTGAACATCAACGGGAAGAAACACGAAGTGGACGTCGATCCTAAAACCCCGGTACTGTGGGTATTGCGTGATCATTTGGATCTGGTCGGCACAAAGTACGGATGCGGAATGGCGCAATGCGGAGCGTGTACGATCATTCTCGACGGCAGCGCCGTTCGCTCTTGCGTGATGCCAGTTTCAAGCGTCGCGAATAAAAAGATCACCACCATAGAAGGCATTTCAGAAAACGGCGACCATCCTGTTCAGAAAGCGTGGTTAGCGCATGATGTTCCGCAATGCGGTTACTGTCAGGCAGGACAGATAATGACTGCCGTTGCTTTGTTGGAGAAAAATCCGAAGCCAAGTGATGACGAAATAGCGACGGCGATGCACGGAAATATTTGCCGATGTGGTACTTACCTACGAATAAGGGCGGCTGTTAAGACTGCTTCGAATTCCTAATCATTAATCAGTGACCCCATGAAAACTACCATAAATAGAAGATCTTTTCTGAAAGTCTCTGCCCTTGCAGGTGGCGGCATGTTACTTAGCTTCAGTTGGGCGGAAGGATTCACACCACCTTCAGGTGATGCAGCTACCCTTGCGGAAGAATGGTCCGAACTCAACAGCTATATCAAGATAAAAGCGAACGGTGTCGTTACTTTGATGGCACCCAACCCAGAATTCGGGTCAAATGTAAAGACATCATTACCGATGATGCTTGCAGACGAATTAGATGTCGACTGGAAAAACGTTATCGTTGAGCAGGCCGATTTCTATCCTGAAAGATTCGCTCGACAGTTTACCGGTGGTAGTCAATCCATCAGACAGGCATGGAAACCGTTGCGAACTGCGGGAGCCACAGCCCGGCAAATGCTCGTGAATGCGGCAGCTGAAACCTGGAGTATTCCCGCCGATGAAATCACAACCTCGGCTGGAGAATTACTTCATAAATCAAGCGGAAAAAAAGCGGGCTACGGAGAAATGGCATCGAAGGCTGCGACAATGCCTGTTCCAAAAGATGTACCGTTAAAAAAGGTCAATGACTTTAAGATCATTGGCACGTCGAAGAAAAATGTAGACGGAACGAGTATTGTCGCAGGCAAACCTTTGTTTGGAATGGATTATAAAGCAAAGGGAATGTTGATCGCGATGATCGCGCATCCTCCTGCATTTGGTAAGAAGGTGAAATCGGTAAACGATTCCACCGCGAAATCTATGCCCGGTATTAAAGATGTGTTCGTCATAAAAACACTTGACGACGATTACCAACGCAACGGTTTCGATACCACTACTTTTACAGAGTTGGTGGTTGTAGTTGGAAATTCCACATGGGAAGTGATGAACGCTAAGAAGGCCCTGAAGGTGGAGTGGGAAAACATTACCGAATCGAGCGTAGTGGTTGAGGGATTTGGAGGAAAGCAGACGGTCAAGATTCCGGCAGGTTTGGAAAGCACTGAGGGACACAATGCAAAAATGGTGGAGATGGGAAAACAACCCGCCAAGGTATTGCGAAAAGATGGCGATCCGGAGACGGCGTTTAAGAGTGCTGCCAAAGTACTTGAGCGAACTTATACGGCGCCCTACCTCGCTCATAATACAATGGAGCCTGTAAACTGTTTCGCGAATGTCACGGCAGAAAGCGCGGAAATTTATGGACCAACGCAGGCGCCTGAATTTATCTCACGAACACTTTCTGCGAGGTTAGGTCTTCCGAAAGAAAAAATACATATCAAACTGGCCAGAATGGGCGGAGGATTTGGCTTACGTGCATACTGTCACCACATGGTTGAAGCGGCTGTAATTTCACAAAAGGTGAATGCACCTGTTAAGATGGTTTATACCCGTGAAGATGATATGACGTATGGTATTTATAGACCGACATACACCGCTACGTACAAAGCTGCACTCGACAAGGATAATAATCTTATTGCATTCCATGTGCGCGGTGGTGGCATTCCGGAACATGCTGTTCATGCAAACCGCTTCCCGGCAGGTGCAGTTGATAACTACCTTGCGGAAGGTTGGACACTTGACTCGAACATAACGATCGGAGCATTCAGAGCACCTCGTTCAAACTTCATCGCCGGTGCGGAGCAATCCTTCCTGGATGAATTAGCGGAACTTGCAGGCAAAGATCCCATTGCATTTCGTCTTGAGCTTCTGGAACGTGCAAAGAAAAATCCAGTGGGAACGAACAATGATTACGACGCTGACCGATATGCAGGAGTTTTGAAATTGGTGCGTGATAAATCTAAATGGTCCGAGTCTCAACCAAACGTACACCGGGGAGTGTCTGCCTATTTCTGTCACAATACATATGTGGCGGAGGTGCTTGACCTTGAGGTAAAGAAAAACACACCAGTGATCAATAAAGTGTATGCTGCGGTGGACTGTGGTATTGTTGTCAATCCAGATTCAGCAGTGAACATGAGCGAAGGAGGTATTGTAGATGGAATCGGGAATGCACTGTTTGGTGAAATGACTTTTGTAGATGGAGTGCCACAGAAAAACAACTTCCATCAATATCGTCTCATAAGACAGAAAGAAGCTCCGAAAGCAATCGAGGTTCATTTCGTGCAGAATGAGTTTGATCCAACAGGGCTTGGTGAACCATTGTTCCCTCCTGTCTTTGCTGCACTCGCCAATGCCTTGTACAAAGCCACCGGCAAACGTTACTACAGCCAGCCATTTGCAAAGGACTTCCAATTGAATCCATCGCGGATGTAGTCCTTGCGTCCTTGTGACTTTGCGGTAAAAAAATGATTAGACCGCAAAGTCGCGAAGACGCAGCCCGGCCTTGTAACTTGGTATAATGGAAAAGATTGAATCCCTACAGGAGTTCTATAAACGGAAATTTGATCAGGTGCCGGGCATTGTTTCCGGCGAGATTGGCCATTTCAATCTGTTCAGGTTAGAACCATACGTCGAAGGTAAGCCAACGAACATTCCTTATCGCAGAAGAGATTTTTACAAGATCATGCTGGTGAAGGGCAACAGCGAAGTCCATTTTGCTGACCGGAAAATTGAAGTCAGGAAACAAGCGCTTTCATTTTCAAATCCTTTCATTCCATACAAATGGGAACACCTCGATGGGATTCGCGAAGGCATTTATTGCATTTTCAATCAACAACTTTTCCATCATTACGGCCAGTTAAATCAATATGAAGTATTTCAACCGAACGGAAAACGCATTTTCGAATTGACAGATGAACAGGTCTCCGTTGTAACCGACGTCTTTACCCGTATCGAAAAAGAGTTTACCTCCGAATACAAATACAAGTATGACGTTATCCGCAATCTGATCTTTGAACTTCTTCACTTCGGACTGAAACTGCAGCCCTCCATTGATCAGGAAAAACAGACCCTAAATGCTTCGCAGCGGATCTCGGCATTGTTCGTAGAGTTGCTGGAGCGCCAGTTCCCGATCGATGACCAACATCCTGCTATCAAACTGCGTTCGGCTTCTCAATTCGCCGATCAATTAAACATTCACGTCAATCATCTGAACAGGGCCGTCAAAGAAACCCTTCAAAAAACCACCACTGTTGTTATTGCTGAACGTGTTATCCAAGAAGCAAAAATACTTCTGCGTCATAGCAAGTGGGGTGTTGCTGAAATCGCTTACTCCTTAGGATTCACGGAAGCCACTCACTTCAACAACTTCTTTAAGAAACACACGGAGATTAGCCCAACCAAGTTCCGTAACGCTGACGTAACCTAGTGTTCAAACAAGGCAATTTTGCAACATGCATTTGGATTGACATCTCGAAATAAAATGTAGGGTCACGATGGACACGAAGTTTGCACAACGACCGCGTGCGCTAAAGCTATAGCGGTGGCGCATCACAAAGAGAAATGCCCCGATAATTATCGGGGTGGACTTAGTGGTTCTTCGTGGCCTTTGTGACTTGCATTAATCGTCAAATAGGTAAAAGGTCACGATCAAGAATAATGCTGAATTAATTTGTTGCTACACTAAGTATTCTGGAAGTGTTTGATTTTCATAGGTAGTTATTTGATTTTTATTACCCCACTCGTCCACGTTGATGGATATTTGTATTGTCAATCACGGTATCGTTGGATGTACTGACTTCACCATTTAAATTTTGAATTATATGGCTCATCTCACAGAATCAAAATTTCAGACACGTAAGCTAGGAAAAAACGGTCTCGAGGTATCGGCTATTGGACTTGGTTGTATGGGGATGAGTTTCGGCTACGGTCCACCCGCTGACAAACATGAGATGATCAAGCTCATACACGCAGCTGTCGAACAAGGCGTAACCTTCTTTGATACAGCGGAGGTATATGGCCCATTTGCAAATGAGGAACTCGTAGGTGAAGCGCTTGAGCCGTTCAAAGGCAAAGTCGTGATCGCGACAAAGTTCGGTTTCAAGATAGACCGGCAGCAAATGAAATACGTGGGTGTTGACGGTTCGCCATCCAACATACGGCTAGCCGTCGAAGGATCGCTAAAGAGATTGCGTGTAGATGTGATCGACTTGTTATACCAACATCGGGTTGATCCGAATGTTCCCATCGAAGATGTTGCAGGCACGGTAAGAGATTTAATCCGGGAGGGAAAAATAAAACATTTTGGTTTGTCAGAGGCTGGCGCACAAACGATACGCAAAGCGCATGCGATTCAACCCGTTACCGCACTGCAAAGCGAGTATTCGCTCTGGACGCGTCAGCATGAGAACGAAATCATTCCGACAATTGAAGAATTAGGTATTGGCTTCGTGGCATTCAGTCCGCTGGGCAAAGGTTTTCTTGCGGGAAAAATTGACGAGCAGACAAAATTTGCGGAAGGTGATATACGCAATGTTCTTCCCCGCTTTACAGAAGATGCGCGAAAGGCGAATCAGGCGCTTACAGATCTTATAGCTCAGTTCGCTGCAAAGAGAAATGCAACGCCGGCACAGGTTGCCATCGCATGGGTCCTGGCTCAAAAGCCATGGATTGTTCCAATTCCTGGTACCACAAAGCTTCATCGCATGACTGAAAACAATGGAGCGGCTCTTATTGAATTAACACCACAAGAATTGAAAGACATCGAAAGCGCATCATCACAAGTAAGAATTGTGGGAACACGGTATACGGAAGCAATGGAACGTTCAACAGGACTTTAGGACTTGAAAAAGGTAGTTATACTCGGAGCCAGCGGTAACATCGCCAGGCATGTTACGGACATCCTGCTTAAAGACAATGATGTTATGCTCACGTTGTTTGTGCGTAGCGCAAGCAATTTGAACAACCGTGATACAATTAAGCCTCACATCATTGAAGGCAATGTACTGAACAACAATCAGCTTCGGGAGGCGATCAAGGGACACGATATCGTCTACATGAATCTGGCGGGTGACCTGGAGGCAATGGCGAAAAACGTAATAAATGCGATGAAAGAAACTGGAGTCAAACGGGTTATTTTGATAAGCTCGATAGGCATCTACGATAAGCCCCTTAAGTCTGTGCTTTTACCCTATCGAAAATCTGCGGATGTTATCGAAACCTCCGGCCTTGAGTATACAATCCTTCGTCCCACATGGTTCACAACTATAGATGAAGTCGACTATGAAACGACAAAGAAAGGCGAGCCAGAGAAAGGATCGGTGATCTCGATGAAAAGTCTCGCCACGTTGATTTCGAAAATAATAGAGTCTCCAGAACAGTACGTCGGTGAAAACTTAGGTGTCAATAAACCCAAATCTTAAAAAGCATTTATCATGGAACGAGCACAACAATTGAAATCTGATCGCAGAGGATTTTTGAAATTCGGTGCAACGATCGGAGCATCCTTAATCGCCGCTCCCGCCTTCAGCAATTCCGAACCGGACGATAGAGTAAACACAGGCAGCTTAAATTCATTACCTGAAAAGATAACCAAAGAGCGTATGCTGGGATCAGGCAAATACAGCATGAAAGTAACTGCTCTGGGATTGGGATGTATGGGTATGAGCTACCACCGCGGTCATATTCCTGATCGGAAGGTTTCGATTGCTCTCATTCGTAAGGCGGTTGAACTCGGTGTTACATTGTTTGATACCGCCGAGGTCTACGGACCTTTGACGAACGAAGATCTGGTTGGTGAAGCTCTCGCACCCATGAGAAAAAATGTCCTAATCTCTACAAAATTCGGTTTTGATATCCAGGATGGAAAAATGGCGGGAGTCAATAGCAAACCTGAGCATATAAAACAGGTGGTGGCACAATCGCTAAAGAGACTTAGAACAGACTACATCGATTTACTATACCAACATCGTGTTGATCCAAACGTACCGATTGAAGATGTTGCTGGAGCCGTAAAGGATCTCATCAAAGAAGGCAAGGTTAGAAGATTCGGGCTGAGTGAAGCAGGCCCTGAAAACATTCGAAAGGCACACGCAGTTCAACTTGTTACGGTTGTTCAGAGTGAATACTCATTAATGTGGAAGAAACCGGAAGAGTCCGTGTTACCTACTGTGGAAGAATTGGGAATCGGCTTTATTCCGTTCAGTCCCATGTGCAGAGGCTTCCTAACTGGAATGCTGAACGAACAAACGAAGTTTTATGCTCCCAACGATAACCGCGCAACGCTGCCTCGATTCACTCCGGAATCAATGAAGCTCAATAGACCACTCGTCGAAGCGTTAATAGATTTCGGTCATCCGCGAGGCCTAACCCCTACTCAGGTTGCATTGACATGGTTGCTTAGCAAAAAGCAGTGGATTGTCCCCATTCCGGGCACGACGAAGCTCGCGCACTTAAATGAAAACCTGGCCACAGCTGACCTTCAATTTAGCACTGATGAGATTCGCGAGCTTGAAAACGCTATTGCAAAGATTACTATCCATGGTGATCGTTATACGGGTGAAGAACAGAAGCGAGTGCAGAATTAAAGAATCAAGCCCAACAACTCATTTTGTTTTTCTGAACATTTCAAGCAGAGAGGTAACTCCAATTTGTAGACCAAGAGGTATTGCCGCCAAGTCGACCTGGTAATTTCCGTTATGATTGAAGTACGGGGCGCGCTTACCTTCCTGTACAGCTTTCGCATAGTCATCCGCATTTGCAGTTCCCACGAATATGTAATCGCAGATCGTTTTATTATTTCCTGAGACCAAATGATTAAAATCTTCCGAACCCATAATGGGCAGCGTGTTCGTAAACATCTTTTCTGTAGGAATAACATTTTTCAAAGCACTGTTTACTCTATTCGTTATTGCGGCGTCGTTGACTTGCGGGAGAACAGTGCTCTTCATTAAAATAGAAGGGTACTTCTCTTTTGGCAATCCATTTGCAACGGCAATCCCTTCATTGATGTTTTTGATGCCATCTAACAGGGCAGTCCTTGTCTTTTCAGTAAACCACCTAAGGTTAAGCTTGACGGTTGCAGATGGTGGTATCACATTGTTATCCGCTCCTGCATGAATCGCTCCAACGGTTAACACTGCCACATCCTGTGCTGCAATATTACGGCTGATAATGGTCTGATATTGAAGCACGGCATTGCTGGCCATTACAATCGGATCCTTAGTTACTTCGGGGGTAGATCCATGTCCGCCAACACCTTGAAAGGTAACATCCAACTGATCGCTTCCGGCCGCGCGTTCACCGATACCGTTGATTATCGTGCCCACAGCTATTGGCCAGGTATGCATTCCAAATAAGTAATCAGGTACGGGAACTCCTTTTTCATACATTTTATCATTCACCATCGCCTTTGCTCCAGTTAGACGTTCCTCTGCGGGTTGACCTAAAAGGACCAACGTTCCTTTCCACTGGCCTTTTAATGCAACCATCATTTTGGCGGCACCTAATAACCACGTCACGTGGGCGTCATGTCCGCAAGCATGCATTACAGACACTTCGGTGCCATCCTCTTTTTTCATCGTCCGCGTACTTGCGTACGGAAGACCAGTGATTTCCTTGACCGAATTGCAGTCCATATCGGCGCGGTACATTACAACGGGACCGTCACCGTTTTTCAAAATGCCGACAACTCCTGTTTTTGCAATTCCCGTAATGACTTCAAATCCTAAAGCTTTGAGTTCCTTTGCTATGATCCCTGCGGTTCGGACTTCCATAAAACCCAACTCCGGGTTTTGATGAATATCTATGTATATCTGTGTGAGTCGAACAGAATCCGCATGGGCCATCTGTTTTATCTGCTTTCCAATTTGAGCCTGAAGAGACATAGCAATGACCATCAAGAAAGTGAGAATAGTTAATGTCCTTTTTTTCATCGGCTTGGATTGAAATGAGTATTATAGTTGAAATTTAACATTTTTAAACAATTGCAAAGATTACTATACATGGCAATCATTATAAGGGTGAAGACTTGGTTAATATGAGCTGGAACGCTGGGCGGCACGAGTACCTCATCGCCAAAAAGCAGACGATTACTGATATACTACCGTTTCCGAACGATGCGCATTCGGAAAACATGCCCTATCTTTTCATGTGCAATTCCGAAAAATCCTACCATCAGCGCCATTAGGCAATTATATCAGCTGCTTCTGGCTAATCGAAGATTGCTATAACAACGTTCTCGATATCTCGTTCCCTGACGGGTGCATCGAGCTCGTTTTCAGCGTAGGCCTCGAGGTAGATCGAACAGAACTCAATGGATCAAAGCGAACAGGTCATTGGGCGGAAATCATCGGACAGCTAACCAGACCTTATCAGATCAGAGTGAATGGTATTGGAAAGGTTTTCGGCGTCCGGTTTTATCCCCACACCTTTGGCCATTTTTTTCCAGAGGTTATTTCAGCAATCAATGATCAGTCTGTGCAGGCAAGTTATTTATTGGGTGGTGGAGTTGACACAGTCGTTGGAAATTACCTATACGAAAACCGGATTGCAGACGCTATAAATATTGTCCAGCAAAACCTTACGAAAAAGCTGAAGAATAATAACGCAGTTGATGACACATCTAATAAAATCATAAGCCACGCTATCACTTGTATCCTAAAGGGCCACCCGACAGTAGACTTACCCGAGATCGCTCTGGACTGTGGCATTAGTTTGAGAACTCTTCAGCGCAAGTTTCGGGAGAGTGTCGGTGTCAGCCCCAAGTATTTTGCGAGAATTATGCGTTTTCAGCAAAGTCTTTTCTACCTGCAGAAAGGATTGGAGAATATAACTACCATCAGTTATGACCTTGGTTACTTTGACCAGGCACATTTCATTCACGAGTTTAAAGCGTTCAGCGGTCTCACACCATCAGGTTTTCAGGTAGATCGCCATCCCGTCAATCGGCACTTCATTCCGAGTGATAATGATTTTGTATAAGGAGGTTCTCGCGGCCTGTCGTTTTTTTACAATCATTGGTTCTACACATGGCATAAGTTTGTCCGAACACTCAAAATTTCAGCAACACTTATGAAAACATTAATCGTGATTTTAGCCCTTTCAATTGCGTGTCAGTTTTCCTTTGGGCAGGGACTCAAAAAGGATAATCTATTCGGAGTTCACGTCATAACCGTGAGCGTAAAACCCGGTGCAACGATCGAAGAATTCAAGGCATTCTTTGTTAAGGAGGTATTACCAGAATACGAAAAACATTGGAAAGGGCTCAAAGGATACCTTCTAAAATCTGTCAGGGGGGAATACAAGGATAGTTTTGCCATTATGTGGTTGTTTGAGACCGAAAAGATCAGAGATTCCTATTTTAATTCTGATGGCACACCGAATTCTGATGAGGTGAGGGCGATGGAAAAAGTGAAGCCGATAGAAGAAAAGCTGAGCAAGTATGGCACTTACACCATCAAATACATGGACGATTGGGTAGTCCAATAAAACATTTTGCATTCTTCTTGAAAGCGTCGTCCGGAATCCTTGACTGAATTGCAGTCGATGTCAGCACGGTACATTGCAACCGTGGACGCAACTACGAAGTGTGTTATCACAATGGGTTCAAAGTGGTCAAAACGCCACTTCTCCCCTCTCAAATTCGACGCTCATCACCAATATTTACCGAATTTGTATATATTTTGTAAAACTAATACATGGGGTATAGATAGTGAATTGCCGGCAGTTAGTTTTATTAAGGTAAACTCTTGTACACTGTCAGTTAAATGAACTATAAAGACCTCCCGCAGCCGCCCCGTTGGGCTGCCTGTTTCCTCCAGTGGATATGTCCTCCTCCTCTATACGAAGGAATCGTGGGCGACCTCGAAGAACAGTTTGCCCATGACATTGAAGCCTATGGCATCAGGAAAGCAAAATGGAATTTCACACGACATGTTTTGATGTTTTGCCGGCCCTCAATTATTCTCAGGAACAAAATACAGTTTGATATAATGGAAACGATAATGTTTGGCAACTACATGCGCATCGCCGCACGGCATTTTCAGAAGCATAAGGCGTTCTGGTCTATTCAGGTTTTGGGCCTGGCCCTTGGGATCACGGCCTGCATCCTCATACTGCAATTCGTTAGTTTGGAGCTGAGTTATGATAAATCTCATAAGAATGGAGAAAGGATCTTCAGGATCACCAGCGACCGGTTTCAGCAGGGAAAACTTGTTCATCACGGTACTACCACGTATCCGGCGGTAGGCCCGGCGTTGTCAAAGGAGTACCCTGAAATAGAACAGCAGACCAGGCTGATGCATGGTTTCGCGGATATGACCGTTCGCATCGGGGAAGATGTGTTTACCGGCGGGAAATACCTTTTTGCCGATGAGCATTTCCTTTCAGTGTTTACGTTTAACCTTCTGGCCGGAGAATATCAATCAGCACTTAAAGAACCAAATACCGTTGTACTCACCGCTCATCAGGCGAAAAAGTACTTTGATCTCAGCCACAATGATTTTTCTAAAGCAATTGGCCGAACGTTTACTCTCGGCCTGAACAAACAGCCTTATGTTGTTACTGCAGTATGCGAAGATATCCCTGCCAATTCCCACCTTCAGTTTGATGCACTAGTCTCATACGCAACGCTCGTGAAGATGATACCTATGGCCGATGACAGTTGGACCTGGTCGGACATGAGACATTACGTCGTATTGCGCGAAGGTCTATCAGCAGAACAGCTCCAACCAAAGCTAGACGAGTTTGCAAAACGTCACCTCGCTCCCACTTTTGCAGCGGGCAACAGCGATAAATTCTATTTGCAACCGCTGTGGGACATTCACCTGTATTCGGACTACGAATATGATTTCGCAAAAACCGCCAACGGTAAGGCTGTTTGGGGAATGTTAGCAGCAGCGTTGTTTGTCCTAGCGTTGTCGTGGGTAAACTACATGAACCTCACCCTGGGGCGAGGTATTGACCGGCTCAAGGAAATCGGAATTCGAAAAGTAATGGGCGCATTAAAAACACAGGTGATCAGTCAGTTTATTTGCGAATCATTTCTATGGGTAGTATGCAGTCTTGTCATAGCTCTAATAGCCGTTATTGCGTTACAACCTGCATTCAATCAGTTGGTGGGTGAAGACTTATCATTAGTCAAAACGCTTAATGCCATCGACGGAAGTGTCACGCTTTTCATCATAGCGATCCTATTCACAGGATTGATTGGTGCGGGACTTTATCCAGCGTTTGTGTTTTCAACCTTTCAGCCTATTGGTATTGTTAAAGACACTTCCCGAGGCAGTACAAAAAGTATCTTAAGGAAAGGCCTAATCGTCTTCCAGTTTTGCGCCACCACATGTCTCATGACTGGCACCATGGTTATCGGCAGACAATTGTCATTCATGGATAGCGCCGACCTGGGCATCGACATCACGCGCACGCTAGTGATCGCACCCCCATCGCTAACACCCTGGGATACTGTCTTCGTTACAAAGTTTGAAAGTTTGAAACAGGAACTTTCGCGATTCGATAAAGTAAAAAGTGTGACCACATCCGTCCGGCTACCTGGTCAACGACTTCCAAGGATTTCAAACGTACGTCTCAAAGGACAACCCGACGATACTCGTTACTCAGCCAGTGTTATGGGCATTGGACAGAATTTTTTTGAGGCATATGACGTGCGTCTCCTGGCGGGTCGCTATTTCGTACCCGAGGATTACAACATGGATTGGTCCAAGGTCGATGCTATCATCATCAATGAATGCACGGCGAAACAACTTGGCTTCGCTTCCGTAGAGGATGCGATTAACAAAGAAATCTTTGCTGAGACAAGATTCCGCAAGATCAAAGGTGTGGTCTCAGACTTTCACCAGGAGTCATTGAAAAACCCGAAAGAGCCAATGCTCTTCAATCCGATCTTTGGGAATTCGCACTACCTCTCCATTAAACTATCGAAAGGAAGTGAAGACGACGTCATTCCATTTGTATCAGAAAACTTTAAAAAATTCTTCCCGGGCAACATTTTCGATTATTCTTTCCTCGATGACTCGTTTAAGGCAAACTACAATGATGACCGCCGTTTCAGCAATGTCACCATCATCTTTACTGCATTGGCCATTGTGATATCGGCTCTCGGACTCATCGGCCTGGCAGCACATGCAGCTAAGCTTCGCACCAGGGAAGTTGGCATCAGAAAAGTAATGGGCGCTTCAATCATGAGCATCTTGTCCACACTGTCAGCCGATTTTATGAAGCCGGTGCTCGCTGCTGCTCTCATATCGATCCCAATCAGTTATATGTTGTTAGAGAATTGGCTATCGCAGTATGCCTATCACATTCCATTTGACTGGCAATTAATCTTTATTCCAGTTTTGTTGACCATCGCCACTGCATGGTTGACGCTGACGTTTCAACTTTCGAAAACAGCACGTGTGAACCCCGTGGACACGTTGAAACACGAGTAACAAGTGTACAATTAAGATCTCACCACAATTTGGGTATTTGATAATGCCGGGATTCCCGTACATTCATGCTATGGGTAGATTATCTGGAATCATGGCATGAAACATCTTTTGACGTCCACCTTCCGACACCTTCTTAACAATAAGATCCATGCACTGATCAATCTGTTTGGCCTAAGCCTCGGACTGACGGTTAGTATTTTTATATACCTGTTTGTTCAGGATGAACTTTCATACGACAAATACATACCTGGATATGAAGACGTTTTTCGCTTGCAGGCAGATGTAATCACTGGCACGGAAATAAATAAGTGGGCATCATCTCAGGGATTCGTCGTTCCAACTATCGCAGAGACCTATCCCGAAATCAAAGCCGCAGCGCGTATCCTCCAGATACCCAACGACCTGTTGTTCAAAACTGACTCCGCCGAGTTTGCTGAGAATAATGTCTGGGCCGTCGATACTACGTTCTTCGCTGTCTTTCCAATATCCTTCGTGTATGGCGACCCCGTGACAGCATTAGACCGTCCTTTCAATATTGTTATCTCAAAAACTGTCGCCGAAAAATTCTTCGGCAACATGAATCCTATCGGTAAGATCCTTACCAGAGACAGTATTGCCTACAACATAGCGGGAGTCATGGAGGACATGCCGGCAACGAGTCACTTCCATGCCAATGTCGTGTTTCCGATTAGACCATTCTGGCCGGATGTCGATGCAATTCGTAACATGCTACCATTGTATTCCTATGTGAGAGCTGGAACAGGCCAGGGTGAGTCACTTGCCACGAAACTAAGAACCGACTGGGCAAAGATATCCGGCATTGATGTTTCAAATAATACTGATACCCACATCGAAATAAACACTACTCCTCTATCGGAAATTCATTTATCGAGCCGGATTGAGAGGGAGATCGAACCGAACGGTAATAAACAGATCGTGCATGTTTTCATTGGCGCAGCTCTGCTTATACTGTTGATCGCCTCGATCAATTATATCAATCTATCCAATGCACTTGCAACAAAACGTGCAAAAGAAATTTCCGTACGAAAAGCCATCGGCGCAACACGTGCTGGTCTGTTTGGAAGATTTCTGCTTGAAACGTACTTGTTTACATTTCTCTCTTTCGCGATCAGCCTATTAACAGTTGCTCTTGCAATGCCCTGGTTCAATACACTCACTGGTAAAGAGCTTTCTTCAATCATTTTAGTGAGCGGAATGTTTCCAGCCATGGCGTTGACTGTATGGATGTCGCTGGGGTTTTTGTCCGGACTTTATCCAGCGATGCTGTTGTCCTCCTATAATCCGGTTCAGGTCCTTCGATCAGGATTTAGTTCGAAATCCGGCAAGATGTCAGTTCACCTTACGCGGTCGTTGATCATTTTTCAGTTTGCCGTGTCGGCCATGATGATCGTTTGCTCGCTGACTATCCGAAGCCAAATGAAATTTATTGAAAACCTGGATATCGGCTTTACGAAAGAAAATGTTTTGGTACTAAGATTATCAGGCGATGCGCGCGACAAAGTACAAACGTTGAAACTGGAGATTGAAAAACTGAAAGAGGTGGTATCGACGTCAGCAATGTCTGTAGTTCCAGGCACACGAGTGCCCGTTAAAAGTATAAAAATACCCGGCCTTGCGGGCACCCAGCCTGATAGCGAAGGAAATGACGATGGCTCCAGGAGCATACGCACACTTGTGGGTGATCATGACGTCATTAAGACACTAGGAATACAAATCATGGAAGGTCGCGACTTTTCTGATGTTGGTGACGGAGACCGTGAACACGCCTTTATCTTAAATGAGACCGCTGTCAAAGCATTTGATCTGAAGGATCCAGTAGGCAAACCATTCGAGTATACTTTTCGAGACTATCCAAGGAGCGGTCAAATTATCGCAGTCGTGAAAGATTTCAATTTCGCCTCCGTTCATAGCACCGTAGAACCTCTAATGATACACATCACACCGGGTTATGCCGTACTATGCGTCCGGCTTGAGACTAAAAATATCCATGAAAGCATCGCGGCGATCGAATCGTCCTGGAAACGTGTTTGTTCAGCGCCAGTCAATTATTCTTTTCTCTATTCAACGTACGATGCACTTTACAAATCTGACAAAGCCACCGGAAAGATCGTTAACTATTTCACCGTCCTTGCAATAGTTATTGCTTGCCTGGGTCTGTTCGGCGTCATCTCATTCGTCGCACGGCAGCGCGTAAAAGAAGTGGCGGTAAGAAAGGTTTTTGGTGCGTCAGTGAATTCGCTCCTGGGCTATTTGTCAAAAGAGTATGTAATTATGGTCTTGTTCGGGAATCTGCTGGCAATCTATCCGACCTGGGTTATAGTCGACAATTGGTTACAACAATTCGCTTACAGGATCGAATTTTCTCCCATAGTGTTCATCATCACGCTGGGTGCCAGCGCTACATTAGCATTTGGTTCCATGGTGTACATCTTATTGAGAGTTGCACGAACGAATCCTGCTGTGGTCTTGAAAAGTGAATAAAGGAACATTTCGTATTGCTAGTTAAATCCTTCCCCCCTGATAACCATTTACGTTATTTTCCAAGCCGTAGAAATATTGCGCTACTCGGTTAGTCGGATAATAAGTAAATTCAGGCAATACTAGGACTAAAACAACTCTGAAATATGGCTGCAATTAACCTGAACATAAACGGAAAGCAGCAGGCGGTCGATGTCGATCCAAAAACACCGCTGCTTTGGGTGCTAAGAGATCATCTAAATCTTGTTGGTACCAAATATGGATGCGGTGTCGCCCATTGCGGAGCATGCACCGTTCACCTTGGTGATACGGCTGTTCGGTCCTGTCAACTACCCGTTTCGGCAATTGGAAATAAGTCCGTTACAACCATCGAAGGCTTGTCAGCCAACGGTGAGCATCCGTTGCAGAAAGCGTGGCTTGAACACGATGTTCCCCAGTGTGGCTACTGTCAGGCAGGACAGATCATGAGTGCTGCAGCCTTACTTAAGAAGAACTCCACTCCCACCGACGAGGAGATTGAAACTGCATTGAACGGCAACATATGCCGCTGTGGTACTTATCTACGAATTAAAGCGGCAATAAAGACTGCATCAAACAGCTAGAACCATGATCAAAACACAAACTTCAATAAGCAGACGAAGCTTCCTGAAAAGTTCTGCAATGGCAGGCGGCGGGTTGATGATAAGTTTTGGATGGATCTCGTCTTTTGCATCAAAAGAAGTGTTGGCGATGTCGGACGAATGGACGGAGCTGAACGGTTTTTTGAAAATCAATGAGAATGGAATCGTCACCATCATGTCTCCCAATCCGGAAGGTGGGCAGAATGTAAAAACTTCTATGCCGATGATCGTAGCTGAGGAGCTCGACGTGGATTGGAAGAACGTAATTATAGAACAAGCATCGTTAAACACTGAATTATATACAAGGCAAACCATCGGCGGCAGCCAGGCCATTCGACAGAGCTGGAAAAGTCTTAGGATGGCCGGTGCGACAGCGCGACATATGCTTCGGGAAGCAGCCGCACAAACATGGTCGGTGCCAATTGAAGAGGTAACGACGGAACAGGGTATTCTTCATCATAAGAAAAGTGGCAAGTCTGCAACCTATGGTGCGATGGCATCCGCTGCTGCTAAGGTTACTGCGCCGAAAGAAGTAAAACTCAAAGAGAAAAAAGATTTCAGGATCATCGGGACCTCCAAGAAGAATGTCGATGGATTGAAGATCGTTACCGGCAAGCCTCTTTACGGAATGGATGTCAAACGTGACGGTATGCTCATCGCTATGATCGTTCATCCTCCTGCGTTTGGAATGAAACTTAAGTCGGTTAACGACTCCGCGGCGAAATCCATGCCTGGTATAAAAGAGGTATTCAGCGTTAAGGTCTTTAATGAAGATTATGAAAGGCAGTTTTTTGACACCTGTACATTCCTGGAAGTAGTAGCGGTCGTCGGCAACAGTACGTGGGAAGTCATTAATGCTAAAAAGGCATTAAAGATTGAATGGGAACCATTCGCCGAGTACACCCTCAAGAGAACTGGAGCAGGTGGGCCCTCTCAAACAGTTACGGTTCCGAAAGGACTCGAAAGCACAACAACCCACACGGCCACCCTAAAGGATATGATGTCGAAGCCGGCCGAAGTCGCTCGCAAGGATGGCAACCCGGAGGAAGCCTTTAAGAATGCTGCGCAGATCATTGAACGAACCTATAGCGCTCCATTCCTTGCGCACAACTGCATGGAACCGATGAACTTTTTTGCACACGTGACGGCAGACAAAGCTGAGTTGGCCGGTCCGCTTCAGAAGCCGGAGTTTACTGAGAAGGCATTATCGACGCGATTGGGTATTCCCCTCGACAAAATCGACATTCAAATGACGCGTCTTGGCGGTGGTTTTGGTCGTAGATCCTATGCGCATTGGCTGTTAGAGGCTGCCGTCATTTCACAAAAAGTGAACGCGCCAGTCAAGCTCATTTATACACGCGAAGATGACATGACTTCCGGCATATATCGTCCGGCCTACCGGGCAACTTATCGTGCCGCCTTAGATAAGAACAATAACCTCGTCGCCTTCCATGTGAAAGCAGGAGGAATACCAGAAAGCCCCCTCGAAGAAAATCGTTTTCCTGCTGGTGCCGTAGATAACTATCTGGCAGAGGAATTCACTATAAATTCAAACATTACCACCGGATCGTTCCGCGCGCCAAGATCAAACTTCATAGCTGCCGCAGAACAGTCATTTCTCGACGAGGTAGCAGAAGCTGCAGGAAAAGATCCGATAGAATTCCGTCTGCAACTTTTGGAACGAGTGATGAAAACTCCAGTAGGTGAGAAAAATGATTATGACGCGAGCCGATATGCAGAAGTGTTAAAGCTGGTGAGGGAAAAATCCGGATGGGGCACACCGCTTCCGAATGTCCACCGGGGAGTTTCTGCGTATTTCTGTCACAATTCGTATGTGGCCCAAGTGTTGGATCTGACGATTGAGAAAGGTAAACCGGTGATCAAACGAGTGTGCTGCGCTGTGGACTGTGGTATTGTCGTGAACCCCGACGCAGCCAGCAACCTTGCAGAAGGCGCAATAGTTGATGCCGTAGGTAATGCTATGTATGGGTCTTTAACTTTTAAGGATGGCGTACCTGAAAAGAACAATTTCAATAAGTACCGGATGATTCGCCACAGCGAAGCGCCAAAAGCGATTGACATTCATTTTGTACAGAACGACATCGATCCAACAGGAATGGGCGAGCCGACGTTCCCTCCCACTTTTGGCGCCCTAGCCAATGCGTTGTACAAGGCGACGGGAAAGCGTCTTTATGACCAACCGTTTGATACCAAATTGAATGAGGATCTTAAGGGCTTATAAAAGTTAGGAACCAGCAATTACTCCGACCGAAGATTGTTAACCGGACTTTCAAACGTCAGCCTGACGGTTGGGGCGATGAATATCGCATGAGAAAAAACCAGGGTTTAAACGATTTTCTTTGATTTTGAGGTTTAAATGGAACTCAAGTTTAAGTCCCATGTTCTGGCTAAACTGGCGAATAGCACGCTCTAGGCTTGGTTCAGGATCAATTTATCCGTCCCATGGCAACCCGTTGAGTCGGATCGTGACCTTTATAAGTGTGCGGCAAAGTGGAAGAGAAACCATGTCAAAACCTGAGAAAAAGGGGTCATAAAACAAAAAAGAAGCCCTCTTTCGAGGGCTTTTATGCTTGAAGAATGTTGGTTTACCATCTTTTGTTGTAACCACCACCGCCGCCACCGCCGCTACCGCCGCGATTGCCATATCCACCGCCGCTACCGCCGCGGTTTCCACCACCACCACTACGTGGTGTGTCTGACTTAGGACGTGCTTCGTTGACTACAAGTTCTTTTCCCAAAAAACTATATCCATTTAGTTCATTGATGGCATTCTTTGCAGAGTCGCTGTCTGCCATTTCCACAAAACCGAAACCTCGGCTGCGATTCGTTTCTTTGTCAAGGATGATCTTCACTGAAGATACATCACCGTGCTGCGCGAATAACTCTCTTAATTCATCTTCAGATGCTTTAAAGGGGATGTTTGCTACGTAAATGTTCATTGTTTAGAGATAATAGATAATTAATAAAAATAGTTAATAAAGATTGATAATCAGGACAAACTGTCGGCCGGCGTAATTGGTTCCCCATAATCTGCTAGAAGTCATCTTGTCCGTATTATTAAGTAAGTTATTCAATAATAATTTATTGTTCAAGTTTGACAGGCACAAAAACAGGTCTAACGCCTAGTTGTTTCAATAATCGGGCGTGGCCGGCCAAAGCCTGGAGGAATGTCCTGGACGATTTATACGGCAGTCCGAACTCGTGGGCTGTGGATCTCACAATTGAGGCTATTTTGCGATAATGTACATGGCATATGTTCGGAAAAAGGTGGTGTTCGATCTGAAAATTCAGCCCTCCGACATACCAGGAAAACCATCTGCTGTTGTTCCCAAAGTTGGTCGTTGTCAGTAATTGGTGAACTGCCCAGCTATTTTCCATGGCCCTGGACTCATCCGGCAAGGGGAATTCAGTCCCTTCTATGACGTGCGCAGGCTGGAAAATGATTGCCAGAACAAATCCAGCGATATAATGCAATACCAGGAGCCCTACCAGAATTTGCCACCAGAGTAGCGAGGTTACCATGAGGGGCAGAACAACGGCGTACGAAATATAGAATAATTTTGTAAAGACCAGAATTGACCATTCCATGGCGGAATTTCCCTTTTGTGCTTTGACCAACCCAGTTTTCTGGTATTTGTACAAACGCGAAAAATCCTTCGATATCAGCCAAACTATCGTCATCATGCCATACAGAAACCATGCGTAAATGAATTGATACTTATGCATTTTTTTCCATTCGGAATGAGGTGTCAATCTCAACACACCACGTGGACTTATATCTTCATCCTCATCATGAACATTCGTGTAAGAATGATGAAGTACATTATGCTGTATTTTCCAGGTAAACGCCGTTACCCCCAACAGATTTACGGAGTAACCGATAAGGCTGTTCACCCAGGCTTTTTTAGCGTAAGCGCCGTGGTTGGCATCGTGCATCACAGATAGTCCAATTCCTGCCGAACCGAGTCCCATTAATATTGCCATCAACAGCAGCCCAAAGGTGCCTGTAATTGTACTCGTAATAATTAAAACATATGGAACAAAATAGAGCAAGAACATAAAAATGGTTTTTATCACCATCTCATTATTTCCCTGTCGCGAAATATTGTTCTTCTTGAAATAACCATTCACCCGCTCGTTCAGCGTGGCAACAAAATCACGTCTTGTGCCGGCGAACTTCAATGCTGTCGTTTTAATCATGATAGTTTAATTAAAAGGATGTTCAACAACCGTCAACCTATTCGATACTGTCCGATTAATATTGGACAGTCTTGGCTTCTCCTCGTTATCACAGAAAGATAATGCAAAACCAGCTTGTCCTGCCCTACCCGTCCGTCCGATACGGTGAGTATATGTCTCGGCCGATTCGGGCAATTCGTAATTAATTACAAATGGCAGATCGACTATGTCAATTCCTCGTGCCGCGATATCCGTGGCTACCAACACGCGTGTTTCATTGCGCTTGAAACTCGTGAGTGCGCGTTGTCTGGCATTTTGAGTTTTATCTCCATGAAATGCTTCAGCCTTGATACCAGATTTATTCAGGTCCTTGGCGATCTTGTCTGCGCCGTACTTCGTGCGTGCAAATACAATCACATTTTGCATGTCCTTTTCTGCTATCACATGTTTTAGCAATGCTCGCTTGCTTTCTCGTGCTACATAGTAGACGGACTGGCTGATCTGAAGCTTGCCTGCCTTGTTTTCGACCGCGATCCTAACCGAATTTTTCAGCATACTTTTGACAAGGTCTTGTACTTCTGCGGGCATTGTCGCGGAGAAGAATATATTTTGTCTTTGGGCTGGGATAACTTTTAGCAATCTTTTGATGTCGTGGATGAAACCCATATCCAACATTCTGTCAGCCTCATCTAATACGAGTATTTCAAGAGTACTTAGTGAAAAAATACCTTGATCTAACAAGTCATGCAATCGTCCGGGCGTAGCAACAAGGATGTCGATTCCCCTGCGAATGTCTTTCACTTGCTGGAATTGCGGCACTCCGCCAAATATTACAGTGCTCTTCAGTTGCAGGTTTTTGCCGTAGAACTTGAGATTATCGGATACCTGGATGGCCAACTCTCTCGTGGGTGTCAATATAAGTGCCCGGATACCTGCGCTTTTTTTAGCACGGCTTAGCTTTTCAAGTATTGGAATACAAAATGCTGCAGTCTTTCCTGTGCCGGTTTGCGCCGATCCCAGGATGTCTCTACCGGACAAGATGTGTGGAATAGCTTCTTTTTGAATTGGTGTAGGATTTTGATATCCTTTTTCTTCGAGCGCATTGATAATAGCGGCCGAAAGTTCGAAATCTTTAAATGTCATTAATAGTTTTTAATAAAAAGAGAATGTGATTCTCACAATCCCGAGTGGCAATAGACCTTGCTACTGTTTTGTCTTTGGTAGGTGAACTGCCGTTAACTGAGGAGACTTTAAGAGACTACGGTTGGCAAAACCAGGTGCAGTGAATTAATTATCCGCAATTGAGCGTCAAAGGTATCACTATTTGGGCATAATTCCTATTTAGGAAGACGTGCCACACGTTTTATCGGTCAGTGTACATGGTCGGCTTTGCTCTAATATGGCCAATTATTACTACCTTTGACGACTTTATTAATTTATTCATTCGATTCAAAGATTTTTGTCAATTCGTTGACGCTTCTGATAAGTTTTTTGCAGAAACTTTAATAAAGCGTATCAAACTGAAAGGCTTTGTTAGAGCGATGAATAAAGATACTCTGAGGCACGTAGATTAAGGTGAAACACCTTTTCCGGTAAAGCTCTAAGCCAAATCCGGTTCAGGCTACCTCCCGGTCATCTTTCCGACGGTAATCAGGCAGGAATTATTAAGCGGAATTCCAAAAAAGTATCTCCGGTGTTGCTTGTTATGGATGTGAATCATCTTTTGGTTGGATGAGCACATCAAAGCATCAACACCATAGACATAGAGTCCAAACTAAATGATGGTCATAAAATAAATAGATGGATATGATCCCAAGAACCTACACACCAGTGTGGAATAAATATCGACCCGCGATACTGAAAATGATGATTGACTCAACCAATGAGCCACAGAAGTATCAACTTTCAAATCATGAGTTCAAGGCATTAAACCCAAAACAAAAAGGCGGTTATACCTTCGATCTTAAGGTTTCAGGCGGAAAAGCGATTAATGGGTTAAAGGAATCTGTCATTGCACAAGACCTGTGGGAGATATTGCAGCTTTCCCCTAAGGCAAGTGAAATGATTTTGAACTCCTCGTATCAATTCTCAATGGACAAGCAGTTTATTCTTCATATTAATAAAGTGAACCTATAACCCCATCCCAATAGCCTATGTCAGAAACATTCAACAAAAAGGAAAAGCAAAAAAAGAAGCAACAAAAGAAAAAGGAAAAAGAGCAACGCAAAGCTGAAAGGAAAGCAAATGCAAAGACAGGTCAGTCATTGGAACAAATGATGGCATATGTCGATGAGTACGGTAACATCTCGAACACACCACCCGATCCAAACAAGAAGCAGATCGTCAATACAAGTGAAATTGTTCTTGGTTCGAGAAACATCGAAGGAGTAATGGCAAATACGATCAGAAAGGGTCGTGTAACTTACTTCAATGAGGCTAAGGGATACGGCTTCATAAAAGATATAAGAACTGAGGAAAGCATATTTGTCCACGCCAACTCCTTGACATTTGTTATAAAAGAAAATGATATGGTGTCATTCGAAACCGAAAAGAGCGTCAAAGGTTTGAGTGCCGTGCAGGTCAAAAAGGCTTAGCAGCGAAGCCACCTTGGGTTACGCTTAAGCGTCTTTTATAATGGAATTCTTTTTTTTGACAGGACATCCCCGTCCTGGAAATTCTCCATTATTCTTTCAGCTCAAACACATGAGATCCAAGGGGTATGCCGATCCGATTTTAATGATCAGTATCGCGGCAACTTCCAGTAACTAAATCCGCACTGAAGCTTTATAAATTGTAGCTTCACGTTCCCGCCTGGAAAGCACTTAATGACTGAGGCATACTTCAACCTTGCCGATAGTCTTTCCCGTGCGGATTGCCCTATGACGAAGAAACACGCTGAGCTGAAAAAACAAAACCCCTCACGAATTCTGTAAGCAATGAAGCTTTCACAATTATTTAATGAATTCTTCCATAGCGAAAAGGCGTCGGGAATTATTCTCATCTGCTGTACACTTCTGTCTCTGATCCTTAGCAACTCCCCTTTACAAACTGAATACCTTTCCCTATGGAATTTTGAATTAGGACATCACACCGTCGTTCAATGGATCAACGATGGTTTAATGGCGATCTTCTTTTTGCTAATCGGACTGGAACTTGAGCGGGAGATCTACATCGGTGAATTGTCAGATATCAGGAATTCATTCTTGCCAATCTTTGCCGCTATCGGCGGAATGCTTTTTCCAGCGCTCCTGCATCTCATGCTGAACTATGGCACCCCGAGTCAACGTGGCGCAGGGATACCGATGGCCACGGACATTGCTTTTGCATTGGGAGTATTGTCTCTCCTTGGAAATCGGGTACCTCCATGGTTGAAGGTGTTTCTTGCCGCACTGGCAGTTATAGATGATTTGGGTGCAATTATTGTAATCGCTTTATTTTACACGGGATCAATTGATTGGGCAAGCCTCGGTATAGCGCTCGGTATTTTCGCTACCCTTATTGTTCTTAACCGATTGAAGGTTCACAACCTGATACCATACCTTGTCGCCGGGGTTGTAATGTGGTACTTCATGCTTAACTCCGGTATTCATGCAACTATTACCGGCGTGCTGCTTGCGTTTGCTATTCCCTTTGGCAACGGCGACGAAAGGTCACCATCCTATATCCTGCAACGTAAACTTCACAGACCTGTCGCATTTATTATTCTTCCTTTGTTCGCATTAGCCAACACCAGTATTCCTATCAGCGCTCACTGGTACCAAACTTTGTATCACAGCAATAGCTACGGAATTTTTGCCGGGCTCATAATCGGAAAACCTCTCGGCATCACCTTATTTACAT
>Ga0193738_1000010_pt1 | contig 144622 bp, 135 predicted proteins | sample L2a1metaG_FD_144927 | JGI IMG/M metagenome (GOLD analysis project Ga0193738, IMG submission 144927) | Soil microbial communities from a riparian zone of the East river system, Colorado, United States - L2a1 | ecosystem: Environmental > Terrestrial > Soil > Riparian zone | place: USA: East... | reverse complement strand
TTTGAGATTCAGAAACCATTTTTGGACTCTGATAACTGGTAGTGCGTTTTGCGGCCGTACTCCTGGTTGTCTTCGGGACAACAGAACTTGCCTTTTCTGTTTCTAATGCTTCTAATGTTTTTGTTTCTTTCCATGCCTCAAATTGTGCCAATTCCATGGCATCCACTTTTTTCATTTTAGAATTACTGCTGATACCTACAATTGCTGCTACAGATAATACTGCAGCTATGGCAATAGAAATAAATAGTAAAGGTTGTTTCATAACTGAGTTTTTTAAGATGATTAAATTTTTTTTCATTTCATTCTATACTATGGAAAAACGGTGCCAGAGATTTTACAACTGTTAAAGAAAACGCCACGTAAATTTCAATCAACAGCTAATTAATAGATTGTAACAATTGTCTTTTAACAATGAGAAATCTTAGCCAGAGCACAAAAAAAATAACCTGCGTTATGCACGCAGGTTAATAAATTTTTGAATAAATAAAATTAGTTTGATGCTATTGCACGGAGACGTTCTATATTCTGCATTCCTTCGTATTTAATTTTAACTTCTTTGTTAAAACCTGCTTTTTTTACAGTTGCAAAACCTTCTATCCTGATCTTTGCCTCTTTCTTTTTAAATATATCTCGATGGTTTTTTATTGCGCTGATATTATCCATTATAATAACTGCGGGCACTATAAATTCCTGGTGTTTATGTACGGTTACTTTATTCTGAATGCCAAAACGTCCAAAAAACATATCATCAATATACACATCACCACTTGCATTTGCCAACTGAACACCAAAGTTGTTCGGGTTGTAATAGACAAAATCCAGACCTGCGGTTGTTTGCAATAAGCCAACATTCATTATCCGTACATCGCGAATTTCGCGATACTCAGGTTCTTTAATATTCTCTGATTTGCAGGAAGCAAGAAAAAGTGCGGCCGGAGCCAATATTAGTATTAATCTCTTCATAACGTTTAAGTTTAAATTTAAGGAATATAAAACGTTTCTATAATCAAACTATCAGGCCATTTAACGTTAAACTTTTGCAAAGCGCCTCTCTTAACAGGATTTTATTATTTTACACTTGATTCATGAATAATACTTTTAAAAAATTGGTTGTGATACTACCGGTCATGATCGTTAGCTTATTTTATTTCCGTGTATTATATCACGAAAGTTATAGCGGTGCAAGCTTCAAAAGGGTAGCAGGGCTGGTGTTAAGCATCTTGTTATTATTCGGATGGATCGTCTTTGTAACGATCAGAAGGAAACAAAACAATTTTTTGCAGATAACAGCTCAGGCAAGTTTTTTTATTTACGTTTTTGCTGTTCTTCAGCTTACAGGCTATTTCATACTTTTTAAAGAAATCTCGTCACATGATTGGTGGGATAAAATGATCAAACGAATAGACACTCATGATAGGGTAAACCTCGAACCTTTTAAAACAATTGATATCTATCAGACTTTTGGGAAACAGGTACTCGGAAATTTTGTAATGCTTTTGCCGTTGGGCATCTATCTTCCCTTACTCTACATAAGACTTAGAAAAGCTTATAATTTTTTTGCAGTGTTATTGATTTGTTTTTTAGTTTCTGTTGGCATTGAGCTTCTTCAATTAGCTACCAGCTATCGCAGTGCGGATATTGATGATGTGATGTTAAATACATTAGGTGGCGGCACCGGTTTTATAATTTACCTGTTGATCAAAACTATCATACCTCCAAAAAAATCTATTGATCAACCTAAACCTGTTATTCACTGATCACATCCCATGGAGTTGTAACTGTATTATCTTTATCTGAATCCTTCGGTCTTTCCTTGCCAGGTTTTATAGGTAATGGCTCCCTGGCTCTGCCTTTAGGCAAAGACAAATCGATCCTCAAAGTTTCAAAATCTTCTTTAGTTATTTTATCATTTTCATCGCTAAGATGTCTTTTCACTATCTCTTTCGCCGTTTTACCATGATTGTTTCGCTTTGATCTTTTGTTGTTTTCAGCATTTTTTTCCCCTTTTATAGAGGAATTTCTTGTTGTTGCCATAATAAGATTTATAAAAGGCATGAAAAATATATGCCAGACGCAAAAATTTTCAATGGCACCTTTTTTGTAAAACTGCAATTGATGACATTAAGATTGAGAATCATGATGAATCAATAAATAAAATAATAATTTATTAATACTATAAATGTTTTTATAACTAAAACCTCCTAAATATGAAAAAGATCATAAGCAGATCATGGTTAAGATTAACAACGACTCTTTTATCCTCTTTTCTAACTGTATTAGCTTTTGCTCAAGAGAAAGGAATAGATGTTGATATAAGTGTAAAAAAAGAACAAGCATGGTATCAAAATCCTATAGTTTGGGTAATAGGAGGTGCAGTATTTATATTATTATTAGTCGCCTTACTAAGAGGCGGAGAAAAAAGAAGTGCCTAATAGCGTTGAGGTGGATATATCGAAAGCCGGGTGTTTACCCGGCTTTCATTTTGTAATTAGCTTTTTAGAAATGGGGCATTTTAACCACAGAAAATTTTCGGCCATTTGTTTTTAAATCATTCAGTTATCCTATTGGTATGGACTTTGTCTTTATAACTATAATATTTCAAACACTAATTAAATCAAATGCATTATGAAAACGATCTTTCTTTTCCTTACTAGTTGTATAACCGCCACATCTGTGTCGGCGCAAAGCGTCAGCAATGTAACGATCAATGTAAGGGGAAATAATAATGAAGCAATAGTTATAGACAATACAGAGTATGTTGTTTATAATGATCATACCACAAACACCAATACACCTATTGTTGTTTCCAATCTTCAAGCCGGACAGCATACTTTACAAATAAAACGTGCTGATGAGGCCAATCCTTCATCAACAATTTTTACAACAAGAACAGGATATGATCTTCAAATCATAATTGCTGCTAACGGAAGTGTGCAGTTAAAAGAAACCAAATGGAAAGCCGGAAATAATAACGGCCAGAATATGGTTGCAATGAGTGTTACTGATTTTAATAATCTATATAGCAGCATTCGCAATCAATGGGGTTCGGCAAAAAAGATGACATTGGTTAGTGATGCTTTTGCGAATACGAATTATTATTTTACCACAGCCCAGGCAAAACAGTTGATACAACTGGTAAATAGTCAAAGTAATCGCTTCACTTTAACAAAAGCATCTTATCGCAGCATTACCGACCCCACAAACTTTACACAGATGTATGATGTGCTGAATAGTCAATCGCACAGGGATCAATTAGCAGCTTATGTGAGTACTTACAACGCCGGCAGTTCATCAACAGCTATGACAGCATCCAGGTTCAATACAATTTACAAAACAGCACAACGCCAAGCTACTACAAATTCAAAAGTATCTTATATCTATAATGCGTTTACAAATACAAATAATTATTTCACTGTTGCACAAGCACGACAATTAGTTCAGTTAGCTCCTGATGAAGCAAACCGTCTTTATTTAGCCAAAATATCTTATAGAAGCATTATTGATCGTAGTAATTTTTCGCAGATGAATGCACTTCTCAATTCACAAGCGAGCAGGAATGAGTTGAACATTTTTGTAAGTACTTATGATAATAGCAACCCCGTTTATACAAGAATTGCGATGAAAGAGGCCGAGTATAACAATCTCTATCGTGACATTCAAAATCGCTATGGTATCGGCGCAAAAATGTCTGCCTTATCAAATGTTTTTGCCACCGAAAACTATTTTTTCACAACTGCACAAGCAAAACAACTAATACAATTGGTAAGTGATGAAAGCAACAGGCTTGAATTGGCAAAAGGATCTTATGATAATATTGTTGACCAGGCAAATTTCAACCAACTCTATGATATATTTTCAAACAGTTCAAGAAATGCATTAGAGGTATATGTAAGAGATCACCAAACAGACCCAGTTAATACTACTCCACCGGTTTATACAAGAACGCCGATGTCAAACTCCAGCTATACTTCATTGTACAATGAAGTAAGAAATACATACGGGTTTGGCGCAAAAATGTCACGGTTGACAGAAATTTTTGCAAATGAAAATTATTACTTCTCGGTTGCACAAGCAAAGCAGTTAGTTCAATTAGTAAGTTCAGAAAGTAATCGATTGGAATTAGCAAAATCAGCCTATGGCAATATTACGGATCCCGAAAATTTCAATTTAATGCATGATGTACTTACAAGTCAAAGCAGTAAAAATGAATTATCGGCTTATGTAAATACATATTCTTATAGCAGGCAATAAATCTTCGATTCAACCCGGCCTTTTCTCATGTTGTCATTTAAAGGAAAGGCTGGGTTCTTTTAAATTTTATATATTGATGACATAATTCTTTTGTTGCTTGATCTCCGCAAAACCAAGATGTTCATAAAACAAATGAGCTTCTGTTCTTTTTACATTACAATGAAGTCCAATTTTATTGTTATTTTTTTCTTTTGCCCATTGTTTTACTTTATCGATCAGCAATTTTCCAATTCCCATTCCACGATGATCCTGGTCTATCACTAAGCCATTTATTTCACAATGCGGCATTACTTCGATCATAATGGCCTGTGAGGCACCGATCCAGCCAACGATCTCATTTTCATATTCGGCTACAAATGCCGTATGATCCTTACTTTGTAAAACTGTATTAATGTTTTGGAGTGTTTGTTCAATTGATAGAGGATATCCAAGCTGATTTGAGAGAGTATTAACTGCTTTTGCATCATTTGCAGTCATTTCTCTTGTAATGATTTTCATAAATTAAGATATGAGGTGATACTTGCTTATTCTTTTTTGATCGACTTAACAGCTTCAATAAATTCCCAAATTGTATCGGTTGTTTTATCGATTAGCGTCGGATCCAAATGCTCATAAATATCAATTGCTTCGCCGGCATGAGCTTCTGCAATTGCATCTAATAGTTCGGGCATGGTCATTTCTTTAAGTCTGGCGATAATGTAGGCTTGTTCCATTTTCAAATGTAGTTTTCTTTTACGATCACATTCAAAGTTTAAAACTTAATATTTCCGTAGCAAAACTAAATTGTAGCTTTATTTAAAACTTACTATTATGAACCAGCCTGTATTAATTTTTGTGGGAATTGCTGCAGTCCTGTTTATTATCTTACTTATTCTTCGCAACAGAAAAGATAAAAAGGAAGTGATCGATCAGATACAAAAAGATTATCCAAAATCAAAAGATAGGGAAGGTGATGCCGACGTAGATAATGACTCACAAATGCATTGATTTTTCATACCTTATTTATGAAACTAGCCCTGGCATTGTAGAAACTATTCCCCCTGTAGAGCTTGTTAATACAGTTTACTACTTTAAAAAATCTGGCCTGATTCTTATCAGTGTTATAATGGTAATAATTTTTTAATAAAAAAATTTATCATGAAACAGATAAGCTTTCGCTGGGGATATAAAATTTTCCTCGCAATTTTATTTACTTGTATACAGGTATTCTTATGGGCACAGGATACTAATCAAACCGTTACTACAAAAACTACTGAAACAACCACACAATGGTATTCGTCTCCATGGGTATGGGTAGCAGGAGGAGCAGTATTTATTATTATCCTCGTTGCTCTTATGCGTGGTAATTCCAGTACCAGCGAAACAAGAACTACAGTAATAAAAGATAACATATAGAACAATAGTTGAATTTATTTGCGGGCAGGTTATAAAGCATTATAGCCTGCCGCAATATTTATTTATCTTACTTCGACATAGAACAAATTTATTCCCTGGATTCAATCGCTTAAATTGTACCTTTCATTTAATGAAATCGATCATTGAATGATAGTTTGCCAGAATTGCGGTAGTGAAGGCGATCAAAAATATTGTCCGGGTTGCGGACAGACACTACTTGCTGAGCGTATCAGCATGCATTATTTACTTCATGAAGTAGTTCATACCTTCTGGCACCTTGAAAAAGGGTTTTTATATACACTAAAAGAATTAGGTACTAAGCCTGGTACCATGCAACGAAAATATTTATCAGGTATCCGGTTGCGTTATCAAAAGCCATTTCCATTATTTGCAATTTCCGTCACCTTCAGTGCACTGGCTTTATTTTTCATCTCTAGAAATACACCAGATCAATCAGTCCAGTTTTTTTACAAACATTATTGGTTTATGGTGCAGGCAGCTATGCTTCCTTTTTTTGCACTTATTACATATCTACTTTTTAAAAGTCGTGACCTCTACTATGCAGAGGCTCTTGTGATGAATGTTTATTTGCTGGGCTTTACGTCTGTATGCATCATTCCGATCAATGCGCTTTCATTTTTCCTGTCCAATGGGGTCGTCTCCTTATTAGAAGTGATCCTTTTAGTTACTTATAATATTTGGACAAACCTGAATTTTTTTAAAGGCAAAGTAAGGTGGTGGATAATTGTAAAAAGTATTGTAGGTATAATTGGTAGTTATTATGTTTTAAATGTTATATCAAACCTCGTGATGAAATGGTTTATATAATTTTTTATGATCTACGTTGATCGAACTTTATTGCTTCTTTTAAAAGTTTGATAATTGCCCTGCTATTTATTTCTTCCGGTGAATAGAAAATTTTGTAAAATATCTGTTTGTTAGTACCGTGTGTAAGGTAGTTATCTGTGTCCTTAAGTTTACAACCGTACCAAAACCCAAGTAAAACGCCTTTCTTAATTCCTCCTCTTGGAACTGTAGCGGGCCAAATAATGCAAATCCCTTTTTTACCATAGAAGAAAGGGACGTTACAAGATATTTTTTCTTTACAGTAAGTAGGCAGGTTGTCAATAGCTATCTGTCTTAATACGTCAGTAATGATACGTTCATTTTCCGGCAGGAGTTCGTATAACTGGACGAGAGACCTGATCTTAGGAAAAACCTTTTCCATGTTTTAAAGATAGATTTCTTTCTAACATGAGTTGCCCCAGCCTAGGGGCCGGGGCAACAAAAAATTACTCCTTAATTTGATCTGATCTTAATATTTGTTGTTTGCAGACTTTTCCATTTCCTTCTTCTTCTTTTCAATTAAATCTTTGTACGCTGTTTGTTGCTCAGGAGTTAAGAATTCAAAAAGCTTGGCTTCCTTTTCCTTTTTTAATGCCATCTTTTTTTCTTTCTGTGCGTCTTTGCTGAGTGAGGCATCTTGTGCAATGGCTGTCATTTTATCGCCGTACTCTTTACTAAGAGCATCATATTTTACTACCTGGTCACTGGAAAGCTTCAATTCGTCTTTTACCTTTTTATCCCATTCTTCCTGGTTTTTTTTAGGATCTTTTTGATCAAGCTGAGCCATAGCTGCAGTACCCACAAATGCAAATGCCACCATCAAAAACAATACTTTTTTCATGCTAATAGAATTTTAAAGTGAATAATAAAAATAGGAATGATAGAATCTTAAAGTAAAAATGATGCCAGCGAGAGTATTGGTGGAAAACTTTGACTTTTTTGTGAAATTCAAACACAAACATGACTAATAAATAAATCAATGTATAAACTTCAGGCTAATTAAATTAAACCTTGGTATTATTTTTTATTATTTGATATAAAAAGCAATGAAACACTTTCTCTATATATTGTTATTCTGCAATTTGATGGCCTGCAATAATAGCCATACAAACGATTACTCTGGCAACTCTAAACCGTCTGCTAGTCCTCCTAATGTGGAAGACAGATCAGTTTCAGACTTAACAGGCTGCTATATGAAAATAATTGGGCGGGATACAGCCATACTTATGCTTGAACAAAAAGGCATAGATCTTTCCGGGAAAATGATCTATGATAATTACGAAAAAGATGGTAGCAGAGGTATTATAAAGGGAAAAGAAGAGGAAGAAATTTTAAAGCTATGGTATGATTTCGATTCAGAAGGCATGCATTCAGTATCGGAAGTATATTTTAAAAAAGATAGCGGAAAACTTTTACGTGGAGTAGGCGCCATGGATGCTAAAACTGATACAGCTTATTTTATATCGGGTATAAATTATTCAGATAAAGAAGCATTCATCAAAGTTGATTGTAAATTGATCGAGTGGAAATTAAAATTTTAGTCTTTCGAATATCAATTTCATGCATTGGCAACCCAAAAAATTAATACCAACAAAAAAGCAGGGAAATACTAAGGGAAAATAGTCTTCATTATCGGGTTTTTTAGCTCCTTGTTGGCATGATATTTAACCCTATTACTGCAAATTAAAATCAACCCTCATGAAAACTATCCTCCTGAAGCTTATTACATTAAGCTTTTTTTCAACTTTTATTTGCGTCTCATGTAATAAAGAAACCGATGTTCTTAACGACAATACGGCTTTGCTTATTGAGAAGAGTTGGAAATTTGAGATCTATGGTCTTGATGAAAATAATAATGGTGTAATAGAAGAAGCGGAGAATTATATGCTCGATTGTGAAGACGATGATGTTTATACTTTTTATGCCAATGGTGGAGGTGTTTTTAAAGGTGGTACAATACCATGTAGTTTGGACGAAACTCCCGTAATTAACTTTACCTGGAGATTTGAAAACAATGGTGCCGAGCTTGCCATATTTGCTGCACCTGAAAAAATAAATCGGTTGGATAAGAACATTCTTGAGGTTTATTACATGGATGTGAATTCCCAGGGCCAGCCTGTGAAATTTATCAGGAGATTTATGCATTGATAATTTTTAACCTGCGTAACCAATGGTTTAATAGAGTAAAACCCATTGCAACAGATCCAATATAATTATTGAGGAAATATTTGAACCAGCCTGTAACCCCACAAGATCACTATTAAAAGCAGGAGAGCAGCTAAGACAAAGAAAAGTCTCCAGTTTCTTCGCCTGGTATAATATCTTTTTGAGTGATGCATTCCAGAAAATTATCCTTCAAATTTTGTGCTAAACAAAAGAAAAAGCCCCGCAGGACTGCGGGGCGCTAATCAAAAACCATTAACCATTAAACCTTATCCTATGAAAATTCGAACTCAATGTAGATATTATTTCCATTTAAATAACCTTCCTGACAAATTCTTGATGCTGAGCAATCGTATTTTTACAGATTAAAAAAATCTATATTATTTTTTTACATGTGGGGAATTAGGATACGCATTCCCAACATTGCTCGAGCCCAATACCCAACAATATGGATAATGTTCATGCTTACTTGTTAATATACTTTATACAAGGAGAAGCTCCATACCAACAAACGTGAACGAAATTTTTCCTTTTTACCTAATTGATAATTCATATTTTATAAAGATCCAGCACAGGTGTAATGATTTCTTGCATAGTGTTTGCCCATAACATAAAAATGATCCCAAATGTTCTATGAAGCAATATACAGATCTGTGTTATTTGATCTTTTAACGACGTATACCCGCAAATTCATTAAGATCCTATTGAAAGGAGAACAATATGCTGGTGAATATAAAAACTGCAAAGACTCATTAGAGATGATCCAAAAGCAATTGTTGTTGGTAGAAAAAAGAAGTCGCATAAGATGAAAAAAATAATTCTGCATGATGCCGGGATGCGTCATATATATTCTGCAGAACGTTCTGATAATTTTCGATCCTGAATCGCTGATAAGAGAAGGAGGATTGCTGATCGTCTTTTTATTGGTATATGCCAGCACTGGTTTATTCTTTTGCTTTTTTATTCCTACAGGGGCTATTTTATTTACAGTCGGAATATATACTGCAACTGGTGGACTGCAGTACGATATTTTTACTGTTTGCGGTCTATTGATACTAGCGTCTATTTTAGGAAACCTTACAGGTTATTGGTTCGGGTGGAAAACAGGCCCGTTATTATACAGCCGCAAAGATTCAAGATTCTTCAAAAAACAACATCTTAAAACAGCCGAAACATTTTATAATAAGTATGGTTGGATGGCATTAACTGTAGGATTGTATCTGCCCATCATCCGAACATTTGCATCTATTATTGCCGGAATAGTAAGGTTGAATTTTCACCGCTTTATTTTACTCACAGTTACAGGCTCCATGGTTTGGATATTAAGTTTTGTTTTAGCCGGATATTTTATTGGCAGCCGGCCTTTTCTAAAGCCCTGGTTGAACTATATCGTTATAGGTTTTATTCTTGTTGTTAGCATACCTCTTATTACCTGGATGATCAAAGAATTAAGAAAGATGCGGAAAGAGAATAAGGAGAATGAACTGTAATTTTTTAGTCGGTATGTTTTGCACGACGCTAAGCGACATACCAACAAAGGCACAACATTATCAAAACCATATCAGGCATGATTTTTAAGTGCTATATATGATATGGTACGAAGTTGTTTTTATTGGATCCTGTTTCTTTCAGGGTTATTCCTCATCTCTTGTAAAGAAAAAAACAATATGACCTTTGACGAACCTGTAATCACTAATGAAACTGATTCAAACAATATAATTGACTCAAGCATAACGATCCTAAACTTTCCCGATCCTACTATTTATAAACAGGGACAGGAGATCAACACAGGTTCAATTATTCCCGATAGCCTTGTAGCATTTGGTAAGTCATTAGTAGGTACTCCATATTTGTATGCATCCTCTGATCCCGCTAAAGGATTCGACTGCTCGGGATTTATTTCGTATGTATTTAAGCATTTCGGTATTGCCGTGCCACGGTCGTCTATCGATTTTACAGATGTCGGACTAGAAATTCCAAAAGAATTCGCCAGTCCCGGTGATCTTATTTTGTTTACTGGAACTGATAGCACAATAAGGATCGTTGGTCATATGGGAATTGTAGAAAGCAATGAAAGAGGCAACCTGCTTTTCCTGCACTCTACATCAGGAAAAGCTTATGGTGTTGTAATATCCCCTTTAAATGGTTATTATGAAACAAGGTTTGTAAAAGTGATACGGATATTTCCACAAACTAACTTCATTGAGCCATAAATAATTGTTTGTTGGTGGTTTGCACAAAACTAGATGACATACAAACAAAGGCTTAAAAGCTTATTGAGTTGGTTTACTATTTAGCGGTGCGCCAACAGCAATATCGCATCGATGTCCCGGCTCACCGTGTTTCGGATTCAGGCCTGCGGTCGAAGTATTTGCCTTGGGTAACACTACTTTTTGAGCATCGATATTTGTATTGGTAGTTGGAGAAGAAGAAAGAGTTGTAGGAGGAGTAGCCGAAACAGTTGGTTGAATGTTTGTCGCCGGAGCATTTAATGGTGCACCCACTGCTATATCACAACGATGTCCTGGTTGGCCATGCTGCGGATTCAATGCTACCCCTGCTTTAAAAGCAGCTGCACTATCAATAGTGGCAGTTGAAGTGGGATCCGTTGTTAATGGTGAAACAGAAGGGGCAGCGAGTTGTTCTTTATTATCAGTACTATTCTCGCAGGAAACAAAAAAGATAGAAAGTACAAATGCGGCTACAGGATATAAGTATTTCATTAATTGTGTTATTATTAATTATTAGGTTTAACACCCCAAGATAATCATTTTTTTCCGGCAAGGCGATGATCAATCCCATACATATTTCCAGCTTCCGTCTGGTTGTTTTTTCCATACTGTATGAAAGACCCCATTAAAAGTTATTGGTTTGCCTGTGGAGTCTGTTGATGACCAAACATATTGCCCATAAGTATAACCCATATCACCATCTGGTGAAGCATCAGTAAAATCAGGAGACCATTTAACGGTTGCTTTTTGATAGAAAGGAGTGGTGTAATAATTTTTGATAGCATCTTTTCCGTGGATCAGTGTATCATTTTGCCTTTTAATAGTTGCGTTTGAATCAGCAAAAAAATAAAAGGCTTCAGCGATGCCTTTATCAACTGCCATTTGAGCAAAATCTTTTTCTGCTTTTTCTATTTCCTGTTTTGCGTTTTCACTATTGGGTTTACTTTCATTGCTGCTTTTTGGAGATGAGCAGGAGAGGAAAGTTGATAACAGCAAAAAGATGATTGATCCTTTTTTCATGATTCAGTTGTTTAAATTCTTTAGCAATATACAACTCTAACTTAGTTGTATGTTGGCATGTTTTATATAAAGCAGAGAGACAAACCTATTAGTTACTACAAATAAAACTTTAGTCAGCTAAATATCTAAAAATGTTTAACTTTCTTAAATAGCTTTTTTAAAGATGAACTCAGAACCATGTCAGCAATAATCGAATTGCTTATTAAAACATTTGGAAAAGATCATGTACTAACACACGATGAAGCAGCTGATCGTGTGGCAAGTAATTGGCGGCAGCATGAAAACCTGGACTGTCTTGCTCTCCTTCGTCCAAAAACTACAGGGCAAGTATCAAAAATGTTACAGATCTGCAATGAATTTGATCAGCCTGTCGTGCCGCACGGAGGATTAACAAATGTTGTTGGAGGAGTTGCAACTAAGCCTCATGAGATTGCTTTGAGTTTGGAACGCATGAACCAGATCGAAGAGATCAATGTACAGGATAAAACAGTAACCGTACAGGCAGGAGTTGTCTTATTAGATCTGCAAAAAGCTTTGGCTGATCATGGACAGCTTTTTCCACTTGACCTTGGAGCAAAAGGAACTTGTATGATCGGCGGAAACATCGCTTCAAATGCAGGCGGTTTGCAAGCATTGCGATACGGAGTGATGAGGAATTTGGTCCTTGGTTTAGAGGTCGTGCTGGCTGATGGAACAATTATTCAATCGATGAACAAAATGTTGAAGAATAATGCCGGGTACGATCTCAAACAACTCTTCATAGGCTCTGAAGGTACATTAGGTATCATAACGAGAGCAGTTTTGAAAATGGAAGACCTGCCTAAGACAAGGTGTACAGCTTTTATTGCTTTGGAAAGTTTTGAAAAGGCAGTTCAACTATTGCAAAATGCAAAGAAACATTTGAAGAATGGACTTACCAGCTTTGAATTGCTATGGCAGGATTATTATACACTGATGACATCATCACCCTCACCTTACTCACCACCATTATCACAAACTTTTCCATTTTATGTTTTAATGGAAACTCACGGACAGGATGCAGAAAATGATAAAACATTGTTTGAGGGATTTTTGGAAAGAAATTTGGAAGATGGGCTGATAGCTGATGCAGCTATTGCCCAGTCACAACATGAATTAGATTGGTTCTGGTCTATTCGTGAAAATGTAGAATTGATATTTTCAGTGCATAGCCCTGTTTTTTTATTTGATGTAAGCCTTGCGATCTCTGATATGGATGCCTATATAAAAAAGATCAGAACAGAAATTCAAAACATTTGGCCTGATCTGCATTTTTATAGTTTCGGTCATATGGGTGATGGCAACCTGCATTTATTTGTAAGCTGTGGCAAGGATGATACAAGTACAAGGCATTTAGTAGAAGAGATCGTTTATAAACCACTTTCGGAAATTGACGGATCTATAACAGGTGAACACGGAATAGGATCAGAGAAAAAACAATGGCTCCATTTAAGCAGGACCGGGGAAGAGATACAATTGATGAAAACGATCAAGAAAGCTTTTGACCCAAAAGGAATATTGAATCGCGGAAAATTGTTCTCATGAAATATGATATCTTAACTCTATAAACTTCTGTTTATGAAGAATAAATTTTTGATAATTATCCTGGTGCACTTTCAAATGGTAATGTTTAGTCAGCAAAAAATTATTCAATTGTACAAAGGGATTGCGCCAGGTTCCGAAAGCTGGACATATACTGAAAAATCTGATAGCTCACTGATGCCCCTGGTTTATAATGTTTCGCAACCAACATTGACTGTGTACTTGCCAGATCCAAAGATTGCCACAGGTACGTCTATTATATTATGTCCGGGCGGAGGCTTTTTTATTTTAGATATGAAGAATGCCAGCGTTGATGTTGCAAAATGGCTGAACGAAAAAGGCATTACAGTGTTCCTTTTAAAATACAGGCTTGCGCAAATTTTTACTGATAAGCCAGTCCAGGAAGTTTATTCCCATATATCAAAAGGAGACCTGGATGAAAAAACAAAATCTGTAATCCCTTTAGCGATCAATGATGGGAAAGAAGCATTAAAATATGTAAGAGCACATGCGACTGAATATGGTATTTCACCTTCTCGTATTGGTATAATAGGTTTTTCTGCCGGCGCTGCCGTTTCTGAAGCAACTGCCATTTACTATACTCCGGAGACTCGTCCTGATTTTGTCGCAGCATTCTATGGAGCCCTTCCTTCGGCTTTTGATGGGCCGGTTCCTGCAGATGCACCGCCTATGTTTCTAGCAGCCGCAAGTGATGATCAATTTGGAGCACATGCTAATACTGTAGCGTTATATTCAAAATGGATAGCAGCAAAGCGATCAGCAGAATTACATGTTTATGCAAAAGGTGGCCATGCTTTTGGAATGCGGAAGCAAAATCTTCCTGTTGATAATTGGACTGAACGTTTTACTGATTGGCTGGCGATAAATGGTTGGCTTGGTCAAAAGAAATAAGTTGGCGTAAAAGGGCTAATGGTTTAATACCTGTTCTTCAATTCTCAGGGACAAACGAGTTCCAATATTTTTCAAATTCCTCTTTGTTAATATTAATTGTTTCGAAGTTTGTTCTGAAATTTTCTATAACCAAATTGTTATCTGTCCAATATCCATAATTTTTTTCCCATGGCATTATCATGATCGTTTTCCCGGAACTATCTAACCCGATCTCTCTGTTTGGGTAATAACTATCATTTTCGAATTCGATTAACCAAAAAGCAACTTTGTCAATTTTCTGTTCAAAGTCGGGATTGGCAATTGGGACAATAGATTCCAAAACAACTTTTGCTAATCTCTTACCAATATTTTCGGGAACCTTCTTCACTTTGGAATTAGGATATCTAAACTTAATATAAGTGTTGCTCATAATACTGAACCAAAGGTGAGCATTTATTATTTAACAATGCCGGCACAAATGCTTTTCACCAAAGTCCTAATGCCAAGAAAAATCTTGTTTTATTTGATTGATACTTCATCGTTTATCAAAGTTTTGACCATCTTAACCATTTCTTGCACAGTGTTTGTAAATAGGGAAGCAAATTGATCATTTATGTTCTATGAAAAAATATATAAGTCTGTGTTATTCGATCGGTTTACAAAACAAACCCGGCAGTTCATCAAGATCCTTCTTAGAGGAGAACGATATCCAGGCGAATATAAAAACTGCAAAGACTCATTAGAGAGTATACAAAAACAATTATTGTGGGAGGAAAAAAGATCAGACTATAATATTTCTGTTAGTGCTCCAGGGAAACTGTTCATCAGTATAAACAAGACATAGGTATCAACAGATATACTTACAGGTAGACGTGGCGCCAACAAATGCAGAGCCTAGTGCTAAATTCAACCATGGCTTAATTGTAAAGATTATCAATCTTCTTTAAATTAATCTTGCTTGCCAGGTAAACAGGTAAAGTATTTACTGCTGACTGCAACTTCTCAATATTTTTTTTCTGCAATTCTTTATTGTCGAGGTAATAATTATAATTCAAATACAGGTAATACATCAACATCCTGTTGTAATCGTCTAATTTTTCATCGCGGATCATATCCAATATTTTGTTTTCAATGGCAGCCTGGTACTTACTTTCAGATAGTGCTCTTCCCAATCTGCTGATATTTCCATAGTAATGATGTTCCCCGGGATTCTCTATACGCAAGCTAATTCCCAATAATAGATCGGTCACATTAAAGTCTAAGACTTCAAGTTCTTTGATATACGTTTTTCTTTCGGCCCATGCATAACTTCCATCACTGTTGCGTTCAAAATTATCATTCATTATATCGAGATGTGAACGCAGAAATATTTCCCAGTTAATTGTTTCAGCAGAGAGAAGAGCAATATTCATAGCATGTACACGGGGACCCATATCCTGGCTGCATCCTCCAACCACTATCCGGCTTCTTTTTAATTCAAGTGCGATTTGGGGTGACTTATAACGACCTACGTATTCTTCAAAAGCATTATTGCTTTCACTGCCATCGGCTAATGCCTCTTGAAGCGCCGCCGCGAAAAGTTCATTGAACTCATCATCGTTTTCTTTCAAGCGATCTGTCCTACTCAATCGCAACGAATCCCATTCATTACGTTTCTTTAAATACTCTTTAGACTTAGCTTCAGTCCATTCTCCGGAAGAATAAGACGGTCTGCCCGTTTTTGAATTGATGTATTGAAAAAAATCTGTCACCTTCGATTTCTCTTTAGGACGCCTGCCCGACCTGCCGCCGGTGCGCTGTGCATTTTCTTTAAATATTCCTACTGATGTATCAACCATGCAATCGGAGTACTGTACCATGCGGGCATATTTTTCCGGCAATGATGGTTCAATGAAATTTGCAATAAAATAAAAAGCACTGATTTGTTCTTCCACATGTTTTGATCCTGGCCAATAATCAAATACCCATGTACCTTTTACTGGTTTTAGAAACCGTTGCACGTTTTCGTTCAATGAAATAATATAGTAATGATCGTTACTAAGTTCTACGCTGCTAAACCTGGTCACATCTTTGTCCTCATAATCCTTATAATTAAACCTTACAACAAGGAGATCGGGATCGGATTTTGCTGCGGGATACTTCTTTACAAATTCATCAAAAGAAATATTTGCTTCGATATCACGCCGTGCAGATTTTATATCTCCTGTATCGAGCTTTATATAATTCGCCTTTCCCTGTGCTTTGGCACGATACACTTTGTGCAGATCACATGCTCTGAACCTGATATTCAGCGAATCAACAATATATTTAAGTTGCTTAACTGTGTTATCAGAATAAATGAGTCCGTTGCTTGATTTTGCAAACTCAGGATTTTGTGCAAAAGACTGAAAACTGTAGAGGATAACAAACCCCAAAACAAATTTTTTCATACACATTGGTTGGGTTGTTTAAAATTAAAAAAGACATTTGATATTAACGGGCTTTCAGAGCGGAAATAATTGTCAAATATTGAATCTTAACATTAAAGTTAGATGCGGTCAGTACACTACTCAGATCAGGAGTAATAAAAATATCAATCGGAAATTATTTTCTTGCCAAATGGCATTAGCGAAATTTCTACTAATTTGAAATGCTGTCTTCCCCAAGGGATTCCAATAAATGTAATAAATAATATGAGTCCCATTACAATATGCATTATAGCCGTGTACAAACCTCCAAAAAGCAACCAAATAATATTTGCTAAGGTTGCAAGGCAACCTGAATTAGAACTATCGTAAACCACCTTTTTTCCAAAAGGCATTAAAACCAGGTCAGCCAATTTAAAACATTGAAGTCCCCAGGGAATTCCAATAATTGTTAGGCATAATATAAGTCCTCCAAATAAATATCCAAGTGCAGCAAAGAAACCACCAAAAATCAGCCATATTATATTCCCTAAAATATTCATGCTATAAAGTTTTTTCTTGATCTATGGGTTTTGTTGACACGAATCATTGCTCAAGATTAGCGAAACTCCTTCTATATTCCTATCCTAACTCTTTTTGTTTGTTGGTATGCTTTTCACAAGGCTATGCGAGATACCAACAAAGGCGTAAAGTGATCAGGGTGTTTCCTCAAACATATTTCACGATGCCGTAAACAGTTGTTTGTTGGTTTGCATTGTACAAGAGCTCATACGAACAAAGGTGTAATCAAGTATAAAGTTTACGAAAGATAATTTGATACCGCCCTTAAGAGGTATAGGATTGAGTATTTTAATTGTCTACATTAGTACTCTTCAACTAATACCGATTTTATCATGAAGCAACGAGCCACCAACAAATATTCTTTTCATTCCAGAGCTAAAAGATTTTTTTTTAGTAATACAATTCTTTACGTACTGTTCACAATTGTTTTTTTTACACTCCCTTCAAAAGGGTTTAGTCAAAATGAACCTTATGTTGTTAAAAGCGAAAGCACTTGTGTGTTTGTCAGAAGCGATCATGATATAAATTCAACAGCAAAAGATTGCCTGAACCCTGGTACACCTGTTACGGTCATTGGATCTTTTCCTTTTTGGCGTGAGATAACGTATGGCAACAACAAACATGGATGGATCGCCAAAAAATTTATTGTACCGGCAATGCATGTGCCAACAGACAATAATGTCACGATACCTGATACGGCATTTCTAACAATTCATTTTATAGATGTAGGGCAGGGCGATGCCATTTGGATACAGACATATGATGATCTTATAGATGGGAATGGTAAGTTTGAAGGAAGATCAATTATTATTGACGGCGGACCTTATTCCGGTAATACAAATAACCCTGTACTATCCTATATCGAAGGAGTAGGTCATCATGGAGCCGATATAGAAGCGCTGATCGTTACTCATCCGCATATTGACCATTTCAGAGGCTCAATGGCCATCGCAAAACATTTCAATATCAAACATTATTATGATCCCGGTTATCCTAATACAAAAGACACCTACACATCTTTTCTTGACATTGTGAAAGGAAAGGATGGTGTGCCTGCCAAAGCCGAGCATATCCATATCGGTAAAGAGAGTTTTGGCGAATTGAACTGGGGCAGTGAGTTGAAGGTGGAAGTGCTATACTCATGGGGAGGGAATCCAAATAATATTCTCGGCAATGCCAACTCAGATGAAGGCACTGTAGAGAATAATGCTTCCACCGTATTACGGATACAATATGGCGATCATGTTTTTCTTTTTATGGGCGATGCAGAAGGAAAGGAGAGGGATGATGATCCGGCTACACCACAATATGTGGAGAAGATATTGCTCGATAACAGCGCCATGGTACCTAAACTCAAAGCGAATTTGCTGAAGATAGCTCATCATGGCAGCGAAACTTCCAGCACCACACCTTTTATACAGGCTGTTGATCCGGATGTGGTGATAGTACAATCCGGAAGAAAAAAATTTAAGTCCCGCTTTTTGCCCGATCTTTCTACACTTTTGAGATACTGTGCCCATAATCCAAATGTAAAGATCTGCCGTACTGATGAAGGAGATACTGTACACCAATCAGAGCCGGCAGCAGTGGATAAAGACAATATTGTTGTTACCTCCAATGGAAAAGGACAATTGAAAGTAATAGCCCATAAGAACGGGGTTGTTTTTACTGGTAATTTTTGTAGCAATTGATTTTTTGTAGAAGCAAAAAATATCCCCTTTTTTGGCGATGTTCTCCTTTCTTTTTTACGACGAGTCCCTTGCTGGGTACTCGGCAACAAAAAAACTGTTTGTTGGTATGCTTTGCTCAAGGCTAATTAAAATTCCAACAAAGGCGTAACTGTTAATCAGTATAAATAAGACCTAGATTCAGATCAGTTAATCTCATATGTTATAGACACAGTAAGTTTGTTTCTAAAAGGTATCTTGAGTTTTTTTTATAATCATTAATCCTAATGCTTCGTGGACTACTCCCAAATGCTTTACCATTGCTTTTCGAACCGTAATAATAAATTCTCTTTGTTTGTTAGAAAGCTTTTTGTATAAGCCTTTCAATTCATCATCGGACGCCTGTGGATCAAGAGAGGAATATTTAACAGGTACTTTAAGAACAGAATAATATAGTGTATTCTCTTCTGCAATCGCTATATCAGTTAGCTGTAATCTGAACTTATCTTCTTTGGCTAAAAATTTTAAAGAATACTTTAAAGAATGAAGTGTCGATTTGTTGTTCCATTCATAACTCATGTTATCTGTAACTTTTGCTATGACAAGCCCAGCGTCCTTATCCTCTATATCAATTGCACTTTTGGCTTCTTTTAATACATCAGATAAGGATGTTTTAAAAGCAACTACCAAATCTCCTTTTGTTTTGCCCTTCACAAGAATTGAATCAATAAATTCAAATGTTACTATTCCTTCTTTGCGGGTTAAAGGATAACTCCCAAGTCTTTGCTTCCACTCATTATACTCCTTGTCAAATTTCTCTTGAGCGTCTCTTTCCTTTTTTTCTTTTTTGCTTTCCTGCGAAAAGATAAATATTGGAGTTAAAAAAAATAATCCAAATATTAACAATCCGCTTTTTATGCTGTATCGTTTACTCATTTAATATATAGCCGAATTTAGGGCAGTTTTATTTAAACTCCTATATTCATTGAAACTGCTGAGTAGAATTCCCGAACGTAAAAGAGTGCGACGCAAACAAAGCCCAAATAGTACCACAAAAGCCGGCTACATAATCCCTTCTCTCTCGCCGCTTTTCGTTACCTTCGCCACCTCGAAAAATGAGGTAAAAAGTACATGAAGAACATCCGGAATTTTTGCATTATCGCACATATTGACCATGGCAAATCAACCTTGGCAGACCGTCTTTTACAAAGCACCGGCACCATTAGCGACCGTGATATGATGGACCAGGTGCTTGATGATATGGACCTTGAAAGAGAAAAGGGAATTACCATCAAGAGCCATGCAATACAGATCAATTATAAGCATAAAGATGGCAAGGAATATATCCTGAACCTGATCGATACTCCCGGCCATGTGGACTTTAGCTACGAAGTGAGCCGGGCACTGGCGGCCTGTGAAGGCTGCTTGCTTCTGGTGGACGCTACACAGGGTATCCAGGCGCAGACCATCAGCAACTTATACCTCGCCATTGAAAATGACCTTGAGATCATCCCCATCATCAATAAAATTGATATGGATGGGGCAATGGTAGATGAAGTAACGGACCAGATAGTGGATCTTGTAGGTTGCAAGCCCGAAACGATCTTATTGGCAAGTGCAAGAACAGGGTTAGGTGTACCTGAGATCATCGATGCAATTGTTGAAAGAATTCCTTCGCCGGAAGGTGATCCCAATGCGCCGCTGCAGGCACTGATCTTTGACAGCGTATTTAATTCTTTTCGCGGCATTATTGTTTACTATCGTATTCTTAATGGCAAAATAAAGAAAGGTGATAAAGTAAAATTTGTTTCTACGGACCAGGAATATGATGCTGATGAAGTGGGTATCCTGAAATTGAAAATGTCTGAAAGACCTGAAGTGCAATGTGGCGATGTGGGTTATATCATTACCGGTATCAAAGTAGCGAAAGAAGTAAAAGTGGGAGATACAATCACCGTTGCATCAAATCCTAACCCGCAAATGGTTCAAGGTTTTGAAGATGTAAAGCCAATGGTATTTGCCGGCATCTTCCCTGTGGACACAGATGATTTTGAAGAGCTGCGTGATTGTATGGACAAGCTGCAACTGAATGATGCTTCTCTTACTTACGAATTAGAAACATCACAAGCTCTTGGGTTTGGTTTCCGTTGCGGCTTTTTAGGATTGCTGCACATGGAGATCATACAGGAACGTTTGGAAAGAGAATTTAATCAAACTGTGATCACAACGGTTCCTAACGTTGGATTTACGGCCTTTACTACTAAAGGAGAACAGGTAACTGTAAATAATCCTACTGAGTTTCCAGATCCTGTAAAGACCGAGAGAATCGAAGAGCCTTATATCAAAGCACAAATAATTTCCAAGCCGGAATATATTGGCAATATCATGACGTTGTGTTTGGGCAAACGTGGTATTCTTATTAATCAGCATTACCTCACTCAAACAAGAGTTGAATTGTTGTTTGAAATGCCATTGACCGAGATCGTTTTTGATTTTTATGATAAACTAAAATCGCAAACCCGCGGTTATGCTTCTTTCGATTATCATCCTATCGGCTATCGTGAAAGTGATATTGTAAAAATGGATATCCTTTTGAATGGTGACAAAGTGGATGCATTAAGTGCATTGATCCATCGCAGCCGTTCACAGGATTTTGGAAGAAAACTTTGTGAAAAATTAAAAGAGCTGGTTCCCCGCCAGCAATTCCAGATAACTATACAAGCTGCGATCGGCGCCAAGATCATTGCCCGTGAAAATATTTCTGCAATGCGGAAAGATGTTACCGCTAAATGTTATGGCGGTGACGTGAGCCGTAAACGTAAATTGTTGGAAAAACAAAAAGAAGGTAAGAAGCGTATGCGACAGATCGGAACTGTGGAAGTACCACAGGAGGCGTTTTTGGCTGTATTAAAACTCGATGAGTAAGCGCAAGGAGTTAGTTAGAGATAATTTAAGTTGTAAGTAAAAGAACCTCGGGTAATTTCTTTAATAGGGCAAAAAAACTGTTGTGTCTTTCTGCAATGGAAATCGGGTGTTAAAGTACTTATTAAACAGGATCGGGAAAGTATTGACATTGCTTAATGTATCGTAAAGAGCTGCATAATTTCTATCAGGAAAGTAAAATGCCGAATAATTTTTAAAGAATGTTTCCGGGAAAGAAGGGCCACCTTCATAATCTCTGAAACCATGATCACTTTGTAGAATAACTACTGAATTATTGCCGTAGCTATTGATTATTTTATCTGTAATTCCCAGGATGATCTTGTTTGTATATCTCAAGTAAGAAAGAAATAATTCCTTATTTCTCAGCGACTCTTCCTGGATCACATATTTTAAGTCATTCTCCTTCCCATCTTCATCATAAAAAAAAGGAGGATGTGGAAGATATAGATGTGCATATATAAACTTTGGAGATGTATTATTTTGAGACGAAATTTTTACCAGTGAGTCAATAACAGTATTATTAAAGTTGCGTTTCCCTTTTTCTGCATATTCCATTTCACTGATGCTTGTGGCAAAAAATTTTTGCACTGCAGGCACAGCATATTTCCCTACCAGTAAATTCCAAAACAGGTCATTTTTAAGTCGTTCTGGCAATGTATTGTATAGCAGTACGTTTTTCTCCGGCATCAATAAAAAATTTTCTCTTCTTATTGAAGGAGCATTATCAAAATCAAATACGGAAAGATTAAAAAATTTGTAATTATAGTGTTTGAATATCTCTGTGACTGCCGAGTATTTAATTGTAAGCTTGGCCCGATTATAATATTTGGGGGATATGTTCGTATTGTTAACAATGTCTTCCAGGTATTCAAAGTTTAAAGAAGATGCTAAAGAAAAAGCTGTACGATTGTAATTGCTTTTTGGATCTTTTATTACATGGAAACCCTTTTTTTCAAGCTCTTCATTAAACGATGAATTGTCATAGTTCATGTAGTTATTCAGGAATTGGGTTCCTGGATAACTGTCAAGCACAAGGTAATATACATCTGGCTTTATTGATGAATTTGGTAAGCTATCGGTTTTCGTCTGAAAAGATTTAGTAAGCAGATTTTTGGAAAGAAAAAAAGACTTGTTTAAATCAATCAGCATAATTCCTTCAACTAAAAGAAAGATAATAAGAAGTGTATTCAGAAAAAGATTGCTTTTCTTTTGATCTTTCATTTTTAAGACACTTCTTATAAGCAGAATAGCAATAATAAGTATCAATGGCAACAGTACTAAATACCTGGAAATAAATTGCAGATCAAGAGTAAGCTGAAGAAAATCTTTTATTGCTCCAAAAAAAAGTAAAATTGCTCCAATGAGCGTTGTTAGTAGCAGATTTTTGTTCAGGTTTCTAATATAGAAAAACAACCAAAAGGATAAAAGTAAAAAAAAAATGTAAATGTGTAACAGCGTTTTTATGGCTACGGCAGCGCTTACCAAACCATAATATTGGTTGTAATGGTGCAACACAAAAAAAATCGGAAGAAGAAAACTGTGTATGCTCCATTTCTCCAAAAAAGTCTTAATGTTTTTAATCATCCTACGGATAACGCTTTTGTAGTGAATCTGTCATCGCCTGGCTAATATCAAAAATAAGATATTGAGAATGGATATGGCCAGACGGTTTCAGGTTTTCTGTCCAATTATATTTATTGATAGTTGCTATATTCATATTCAGCATTTCATTAATTTCCATTACCACTTTGCCGGATTGAGGTCGGTCAGGAAGATAGACAGCTGTTTTGTTTGTTTCAAGAAATTGGTTAAGGTATTTTTTACCTTCCCCATAGCAAATATTACTATCGGCTATTTTTTTATAAGCATATTTTTTATTGGGTATAAATTCATTTGTATAGGGTAAAAAATGAGGAAAAAAGAGAGTTACGGAGATTACCTGCCAGCCAAGCAGAAGAAATAGTATCATCTTTTTCTTCTTTTCAATGATCCAATTGATTACCCATCCGGAATAAACAAAAAGCAGGGGGAAGATGAAAATTATATGCCTGATCCCGACTTGGGTATTATAGAAAAAGCTTAGATAAAGCAGGAAATATAAAATTGGAACTAAGAAAAATACTTCCGTATTCAAAAAACTTTTCCGATTAAATCGAAAAAAGAACACAATAAGTGATGCAATCCAAATCAACAATGTAGGTATCGGGAGTTTGTAAAAAATTGAAACAAGATAATAATACCAGAAACCAAATCTTGAATGCTCACCTAATATATAGGTGGCTCCGTTTAAAGAACCTGGAACTCCACCGCCGAGTCGATCAAAGTAAATAACTGCATCTAAACTGCTAATATAGGATCCAGGAAAAGGAATGTACCAGTTGCCAAATAAACCTTGCAAACTTTGAAGAGGCTCACTTTTAAAATGATAATCTTTAAGTAGTATAAACTCGTTATAAAAAAAATGGGCACTACTAATAACAAGCCAATTAATGACGATGAATATCAAAAAAAGAAATAACTCTTTTGTTATACCAATGCGTCTTGGGTTTTCTTTTTTGTATGTGATAATTTGAATTAAAGGAAAAATAAGAATCAAATGCAACATTGAAAATTTTGAAATTTGAGCAAGGGCAACACTACATGAGGCCAAAATAAAATATTTAAGATGATTACTTTTTCTGAATTTCCACAGAAAATAAAAAGAAGAAGTAAAAAAAAGGCATGCAAAAATATCTGAGGAAACAAAAATGCCATGAGCAAGAAGATCAGGGCATAACAGGTAAAGCAGGAGAGAATATAAACCGACCTTATCATTGTATAATTCGCTGGTCCATCTAAAAATAAGCAACCCAAGTAGGAGAGATATTATTAAAGAAATATATCTACCGTTAATAATGTCTTTGTCCGCTTCCATTCCTGACTTTGAAAGTGCTGGATTTGTCAACTGCTCTGCTGCTCTTGGCAACATGTTCAGTGCGGTTATAGGTAATTTGCTGTCAAATTCCTGGATGTCTTTTTTACCCTGAAACTTAAGCACTGTTATACCATAAGCAGCAAATAAAGGCTCATCATAATTGAGGGAAAGCTGTTGAATGCAATAAGTCTGCAACAAGGCATAGGAAGCAAGCAAAAGAAAAACAATTTTCTTTGAAGAAAAAGTTTTGTTCCCTATTGACATTATTGTAAGTTAATTGCTTTTACTTTTTATTGAAAGAAAACTAAGATAAAAAAAAGTCATTATCATTTGAAGGCCGAGTATGATCATGGTGGATGAAGGTATTACCCATCTTAATACTACAACAGGGTCAAGGTTTCCAAAGTGTGCCTGTTTCCAATATAGAAATGATCTTATCATCAAAAAAATTCCAGCTATGATAAAAATGACGCCTGTAAAAACACCGGTTTCAAGACGAAAATATTTTTTAAACCCCGATAAGAATTTTTCATTAGCAGGTAAAAGCCCGTGTGTAATGGCATATAGCCTGGAAAAAATATAAAAGGTAATAAATTGGAACCCGGCAAGTATAAAGCCAGAAGTATACACTAAGGTATGTACATCCAGTCTTTTCGTGCCAATCAACACCGTGCCAGGAATTAATAGTACGGTGCCGATCAGTCCCAGTATTAATAGAAAAATTCCCGGGTAAAGAAATAACCATCGTGGGCTGTATAACAGCAAAAAGCGAAAATGCCGCCAGCCATCACGCCATGTGCGCAAATGTGATTTTCTGTTCCTCTTATCAGGATATAATATCACCGGTGTTTCTTCAATTTTTAGATTATTCAAGGCGGCCTTTACAATCATTTCAGAAGCAAATTCCATCCCGGTTGTCTTAAGGTTAAGATTTAATATCGCTTCCCGATGAAAACCTCTTATACCACAATGAAAATCATTTACAGGTATTTTAAAAAAAAGTTTACCAATAAATGAGAGAACTGGGTTGCCCACATAACGATGTAAAAAAGGCATAGCTCCCTTTTTTATTCCGCCTTTAAACCGGTTGCCAATAACCAATTCATAATCCTGTCTGAGCAATAACAAAAAGTTCATAAGATCGCTGAAATCATAGCTGTCGTCAGCATCACCAATGATAATGTACTTTCCTTTAGCACTTTTTATACCGGTCATTAGTGCATTGCCATAACCTTTTTCGGATTCTTCAACTACTATTGCGTTCAATTGTCGGGCAATTTTTGCTGAATCATCGGTGCTTCCATTATCAACTAAAATAACTTCACCAACAATCTTGTTTTCAGAAATGAAAGAAAAAGCTTTCTGCAAACAATACGGTAGCGATTCGGCTTCATTAAGACAGGGAATAACGATAGAAAGTTCAGGCGTTTGCATCGGTTACAATAAAGCTAATATATGTCAAATTATTTAACCGAATAACAGGAAAGGCATGACTCTTCTTACTTATAGTAGCTAAAAAAAACAAATGCTTTTGTAGGAGAAAAAAAGATATAGAAGTATATGGTAATAAAGAGACTGGTTTAGTAATCGTTACCACCCGGTTTCTTTGTTTTATTCGCCTCAGTTTTTTGCTTTAGTTTGTCCTCGTTCTTGTTTCCTTTATAATCCATTAACGGATCGCCAACCGGAGCTTGTCCATCTTCCAGTTTAAAATTGAAAACTTTATTTACATGAACCCATTGTCCGTTCTGCCATTTAAACCCTTCATAATCTCCATCGGGAACATATGTCCACGGAAAATCAGGTTCATCAGTTTCAGAGATCAAATGATCAAATAAGATCAATTTTAGATCGGGCTCATAATTCACATAGGTTCGTGCATCTTTTTTATACTCAATACTAAAACGGGATTGAGTTGGTTTTATCACACTGTCTTCCTTGAAACTAAAGCCCCCTCCAAACACTGGTCTCTTCTTATCATCAAATGTTAATACATCTATCCATTTCTTTTTACTTCGCAAACCTTCATGATCTATCCCTAAAAGAGTATAATAATTTTTTCCCTGGTGTTGGGTTTTAATAATGTTGTAATAAACAGCGCCGATCCAACTTGTATCCCTGCAAACTGCAGTGTATGCATTGTCTGTCCATTCAGATTTATCAAGCAGGCGAAATCCTTTTAAAGATCCATCCGGAGTTCTCATTTGAATAAACCCTCGCTGCCAGCCAGAGTAATCATCAATTTCTACATACCATGTAAATATTCTGAAACTACTATCAGGGGCATATAATTTTGAAATTCCAAGTACCGAATCAAAAGGATAATAAAATGAGTTCCTGACCTGCAAAGCCCTGATAAATGTTGGCACAAAATCCTTGTAAGCAAGCAACCTGCCCACCTCCAAAGTATCAAGGATCATAAACCTGGCAATTTGCTGCAATGAATCTTCTTTGATCGCAAGTGTTTTTTTATCGGCTTTAGTAATTAGTTGTGAGGATCCCCCGATAGAGGAAATAAGGAGCACAATAACTGTTAGAAAGGAAAGGATCGATTTTTTCACAGAATTCAACATTGGTATTTGATTACGAAGTTACACTGCTTTTACCAGACGAAGAATAACGGGAAATGGTTCCGGGTATTTTATAACTTTTTATAAAGCTTTTGCAAAATCGGAAAGACTATTGAACCTGAGATCAATATTCGGGTGTGGAAAGGGAGTTTCAGGATGGGTAGAGGCAATATATACCGAGTACATACCCGCATTTTTTCCAAAAAGCATATCACTTGGTTTATTGCCTGCTATGATCGATTTGCTCAGGTTGATCTCTGAAAAGTCTCTTTGTGCACTGAATGCCATCCCCGGATTTGGCTTTCGATAGATAGCTTTTGAGTCAACGGCGGTACAGTAGTAAATGCCATCAATACGTCCCCCGGCATCTTCTATTTCATTCTGCATATTTTGATGAATACCTAAAAGGTCTTCCTCAGTCATTAGACCCTTGCCAATACCGCGTTGATTGCTGACAACAATGATTGTCCCAAATTTTTCAGCAAAAATTTTCAAAGCATCTTTTGCTCCTTCGTAAAACTTAAACTCCTGCCAGTTGCGGATATAATCATCTTTCTTTTCATAATTAATGACGCCATCACGATCAAGAAACAGTGTCCATTCTTTTTCGACATCTTTCAATTCAAGTGGAGGTTGTTTTAATTCTTGCTGAACACGAAAATAATCTTCGGGGATCCCGATGTCAATAAAGTATTCGTCCTGAACAGAACCATATATCTTTCTTGTTTCAAAATATTTCTCCAAATAATCTTTTTCGAAAGAAAATTTCCCTGACAATTCTTCTGCCAGAAATTGTTCTGTATTTAAGATATAAACACCACCATTTATCAACCCGTTTTTATAGAATTTCTTTTCTTCAAAACTTTTTATAGAATCCTCTTCATTCAACTCCACCACGCCATAGCGATCAAAATTTTCCATTGGCTTTAGCAACAATGTGCAATCAGAATCATTTTTAACATGATCTGTAAAAGCCTTTTCAATGTCAGCTTTAAAAATGGTATCACCATTTACAACTAAAACCGTTTGTTCAGAAGTTTTATAACATGACGCAAGAATTGCTCCGCCTGTACCTAATGGTTCTTTTTCGATCAGGCATTGAAAATCGAGTGTAGGAAATTCGGTTTGCAAATAGGCTTCGACAACCTCGTGTTTATACCCAAGAGAAAAAATAAATTTTTCAATTCCCTGGCTGCGCAAATAATTGATGACATAAAAAATAAATGGTCGTCCATTTACTGGCGCCATACATTTAGGAAGATCAGGAACTGTTTCTTTTAATCTTGTTCCAAAACCCCCTGCCAATATTATTGCCTCTTTAATTTGCATGCTGTTTACTCCCCTTTAGGGGTTAGTGGTAAAATATTTTTCTTCAACCAGCTGGCAAATGATATGACCAACCATTATATGACTTTCCTGAATTCTTGGTGTATCAGTTGATGGGATATTGATCAAATGATCGCATAACGGTCTCATCTCGCCGCCACTTTTACCAGTAAATCCGATTGTGACCATTTCTTTTTTCTTCGCTGTTTTAAATGCTTTTAAAATATTTGGAGAATTGCCAGAAGTTGATAACCCAACTAATACATCGCCCTGCTCTCCAATTCCATCTATCAATCTTGAATAGATCTCATCAAAACCATAATCATTGGCAACAGCAGTTAAATAAGAAGTATTACAATGCAACGCTTCAGCAGGCAATGCTTTTCGATCAGTATAAAATCTTCCCGAAAATTCCGCCGCCAAATGTTGTGCATCCGCAGCACTGCCCCCATTACCACAGAAATAAACTCTTTTACCATTACGAAATGCATTTACAATTACGTCAACACTCGCAGCAATAGTTTTCAGCAATCCTTCATTTTGTAATAATGATTGCTTGGTATCTATTGAAGCCTTAATTATCTTTTTAATTTTATCCATTAATTCTATTTATTTTTTTTCAGATCGTCCATGTCGTTAATCCGTGTTCCACAAACTGGTAATTGCGGGTCTTACCTCCAAATTTCTCTAAACTTTGCATCACCGCATATTTTGTATTTCCCGGACAATAAAAGATCATGAAACCTCCGCCGCCAGCTCCTGAAATTTTGCCACCCGAGGCACCGGATGCCTTTGCTGTTTTATAAATATCTTCCATCAATGAATTGCTGATCCCTTCAGCCATTTTTCTTTTTTGCTGAAATCCAAAATCAAGTATTTCACCAATTTCATTTAACCTTCCTTTCAACAATGCCTCTTTCATCATCATTGCCTGTTGCTTCAATTGGTGCATTGCTTCGATCGAGCTTTCTTTTTTACCTTCTACATTCTTCGCTTGCTGTTCAATTATTTTCCCTGAATCACGATTTGTCGCGGTATAATACAACAATAAATTATTTTCCAATTCAAACAGATATTGTTGTTTTATTCGCAAGGGGTTCACTACCACTTTATCATTTTCATAAAACTCCATATAATTTACGCCACCAAAAGTTGCGGCATATTGATCTTGTTTACCGCCGGCTAATTTCAGATCTTTTCTTTCAATATCATAAGCGTAATGTGCCATATCGTATTCTCCAAAAGGAAGCCGTAGCATTTCTGCAAACACACCAATAATAGCGACAACAAGAGTAGAAGAAGTACCGAGTCCCGAACCAGCCGGTGCATCAACATGAGTTGAAAGTTTAAAACCACCCTGCAAGCCATGATCTTTTTGAATTCGGTTATAAACTCCTTTCAACAGATCCAGTTTCCCATTTGTCGGCAACTCCTTTGCCCAATCAAATATTTCTTCTTCCTGCCTGTCTGTTGCTGTCAAAATAATTTTTTTATCAGGCAATGGCTCCAGTGTTGCATGTGCATACAATGAAATAGTAGCATTCAAAATTGCTCCGCCGTATAAGTCGCTGTACGGGCTAACATCAGTGCCGCCACCGGCCAATCCAATTCGTAAAGGTGCTTTGCTGCGATAAATCATGAGGATTGAAAAAATAATTATGGAGTCAACTGTATTACTACTTTCATCGACTGTTGTGTCACTCACTTGTACGTCCGGTAATTCCTTCGGCAAGTTTTGTAACGGCGTTTACAAGATTGCTCCAGCTATATTTTTGTTTTTCTGTGCGAAGATGCGGAATAAAATAATTCTCTCCTAATTGATAAAATCGAAGAATAGAATCAGCTATAGCTTGAGGAGTTGGCTCAGCAACGAGCCCAACCTTTTCGTGTGGGACTAACGAAGCAAGTCCTCCAACATTTGTAACCACCATTGGTTTTTCAAAATGATAGGCGAGGGGAGTAACGCCGCTTTGGGTTGCATTACGATAAGGTTGGATCACAGCATCAGCAGCACATAAGTAGTTGCGAACTTCAGAATCAGGAATAAAATCTGTTCTTAAAATAAGCTGATCTTTTATTTTTAATTGATCGACAAGGTCAAGATATAACCTTTTGTCCTCATAAAATTCTCCGGCGATCATCAGTTTTATCCCGGCTTTCTTAATTCTTTCTTCTGCCATTGCATGAAGCAATATATCAAGCCCCTTATACTGCCTGATAAAACCAAAAAACAAAATGATCTTTTCATCTTGTGACAATCCTAAATTTCTTCTTGCAACTTCTTTTGACAAAGGGCTGCCGAAATTATCATACAAGGGATGTTGAACTATTTTACCAGGTTTAGTTTTCTGAAACAATCGAAGATCAGCCATTACTTTTTCACTCATTGTAATGAACGCATCGCAACTTTTTAAGAAGTAACTTGTGAATGTAGTATCACCGGGCCGATGTTCATGTGGGATTACATTATCTGCTATGCAAATGATCTTTGTATGTTTGTTTTTTTTTACTCTCCGTAAAATTGTCCCAAGAGCCGGCCCCATTAAGGGTATCCAAAAACGAACAACAATAATATCCGGCTTTTCATTTTTTAATTTATTACCAACGCTTATCCAGTTAAAGGGATTGATCGAATTGATCAGTGAACGAATCACCAAACCTTCTGGTGCTGGCTCATCTGTGTATTGCGATTTACCCGGAAAAAAAATACGGGGATATTGTAAAGAAAAAGAACAGATCGAACATTCATGACCAGACTCTATGAATTCTTTTGCGAGCCGCTGATTAAACGTAGCTAATCCTCCCCGCAACGGATGGCCGGGTCCTATGATGATAACTTTGCTCATTAAACCCCGGCTTTCTTTTCAATGAGGTAAGAATTTCTTCCCGGCGCATTTCTTGAAATGAGCTCACCAATAAAACCTGAAAGAAAAAGTTGAACGCCGATGATAGTTGTAGTAAGTGCAATATAAAATCCCGGTTTATCAGTTAGGGTAGACACCGGATCAATAAATTTTTTTATGATCAGGTAGATCGAAAGGCCAATACCAATTAAAAAAAATATTGAACCCAGTAATCCGAAAAAATGCATAGGCCGCTTTCCGTATTTACCAACAAAAATGATCGAGGCAAGATCCAGCGGTCCGTTAACAAAACGGCTTATCCCAAATTTACTTACCCCATATTTTCTTGCCTGGTGCAGAACTACTTTCTCACCGATCTTTTTAAAGCCAGCCCATTTTGCAAGAACGGGGGTATAGCGGTGCATCTCACCATATACTTCAATACTCTTTACAACATTCTTTCGATATGATTTTAATCCACAATTAAAATCGTGCAGCTTGATACCCGACATCCATCTTGTGGCTGCGTTATAAAATTTAGAAGGGATGTTTTTAGTTAAAGCGTTATCATATCTTTTTTTCTTCCAACCGCTGACAAGATCATAACCATCTTCAATGATCATGCGGCGCAGCTCAGGCACTTCATCAGGGCTATCCTGCAGATCGGCATCCATTGTGATGATAACATCTCCTTGTGCAGCACGGAAACCCTCATTCAAACCAGCAGATTTTCCATAATTGCGCTGAAATTTGATCCCTTTGATATTGGGGTTTTTATTTCTTAGCTCTTCAATAATGTTCCATGAGTTATCCGTGCTGCCATCATCCACAAAAATTATTTCGTAGGAATAGTTGTTTGCATTCATTACACGGCTGATCCATTCACTAAGTTCCGGTAGCGATTCTTCTTCGTCTTTAAGTGGTATGACAAGGGAAATATCCATTAACCTGGAATTTGATCGAGTGGGTTAAATTTTTTCTTTTTAGCAACAGCAGCGCCGATCAGTGATGCGATACATCCCCAAATAAGAGTTCCGAATATGACTCCTATTACAAGGAATATCATGAAATATTTTTTCATCATCGTCATACCTTGTTCAAGTTTGTCGTCATCAAGTCCTTGTTTTTCCATCTGCGCTTGTTGCATTTCAAACATTTTTTCCTTCATATCAGGAAAAAGAACTGTAAATGCAAGTAAGGAATAGACCAATACAATGATAGCTATCACAGCTGTAATTTTAAAACCGTGTAAAAACACATTACCGAAAGTGACGTATCCTTGTTTTTGATTGGCAAAATGAACGCAGGCAATTATTATTGCCGCAAACATTATTGCGTTTACTACCCAGTTATACCAGCTGCTAAAACCAAGACCTGTAAAATAGCCGGCAATACCGAGAATAATAACGATTAAGGCAATTAACAAGCCTTTGATCTGTGGCGACATAATTTTGTTTTCTTCCATGATTGTTGATTTTATGGGTTCAAATGTACTTGGTCTTTATTAATTATCCCGATTACTTTACCGGTGAATTTTTTTCCAATAAACGGCGAGTTCTTTGATTTGGACTGAATATTACTTTTTTCATAAACCCAATTAGCATCTGGGCAGAACAAAGTCAAACATGCTTTTTCATTTTCCTTTATGGTGCCAGCATTTAATTTCAATAACTTTCTGGGATTAGTTGATAAAAGTGCAACCACTTTTTCTTCATTTATTTTAGGCATGCTCGTTTTTAAAACCGAATAAGCAGTTTCTAAACCTGTCATTCCATTTTTTGCATATTCAAACTCGGTTTGTTTACTATCTGCTTCATGTGGCAGGTGATGAGAGGCAATGCAATCAACTATTCCATCTTCGATTGATTTTTTGATCGCATCCCTGTCTTCAGTATCCCGCAAGGGAGGGTTTACTTTTAGATTACTGTCATATTCTTTTAGATCCTCATCAGTGAAATATAAATGATATGGAGTAACTGAGCAGCTTATGTTAATGCCGCCTTTTTTGCCTCTCTCAATATATTCAAGTGATTTCCTAGAAGATACTCCTGTAAAATGAAGTTTTGATTCGGCATACCTCGCCAGCTTAATATCTCTTGCAACAATCAATTCTTCCGCCATAGAAGGCTTACCTGGCAGACCAATTTGTGTTGAAACAATTCCTTCGTGCATTAATCCATGTTCATTAATGCTTTTGTCATCCGGTAATTGGATGATCATTCCATCAAAGGCCTTTACATATTGTAAGGCTTTTACCAATAATCCCGCTGATTGAATACAATTTATGCCATCACCAAATGCAATTGCACCGCTCGATTTCATATCATACATTTCGGCTAACTCTTTTCCCTCTGCATTTTTTGTTACAGCGCCAATTGGATGAACACTAACAGCCAGCGATCTTGATTTTTGTACGATATATTCCACCTGGCTTTTAGCATCGATGGCAGGTTTTGTATTTGGTATAACTAATACATCAGTAAAACCTCCGGCAGCAGCGGCCATGCAACCAGATTCAATTGATTCTTTATACTCGTAACCGGGATCAGCAAAGTTTGCGAACATATCAACCCAGCCTGGTGAAACGCAAAGTCCGTCAATTGAAATTTCCTTATCAACTTTACCTGTTAAATTCTTACCGATCTTTTTAATGATACCATTTTCAATAAAAATATCAGTTGATTGAGAATTGAAGAGAGAGTTGGGATCAATGATCCGTGCATTCTTAATGAGTAGATTCATTAAGCGGCGAAGATAAAGGTTGTTTTTGATTCGAAGAAATGGGATGAATAGAATAACGAATGGCAACCAGGAAGGATAGCCTTCAGCAAACCTCTTGCTATGCAAGCAATATTTCTATTATAACTCCCAACCAATTGAAAACGCCAATACATAGTCCGTTTCTTTTCCTTTAACTGCTGGTCGGTTATCGTAGTTCAACGTAAATCCTACTTTAATATAAAAATCAAGTGGTAGATCATATTTTGCATCAAAGTTAAAATCGGTACGCCACCTGCCATTTTCTGTCAAACTTGGATAAACCCAGATATTGTTGAAGAGACTGAGATCTCCAATATCAAAAAGATTAAGTTCTGAACCAAAGTAAGCTTCAAGACTGCTCCTGCTTGCAGTTCCATTGGTAAAACTCTCTTTATTAAAAGACAAACCAGTACCAAGCCCCCAGTATTGTTTATTGGTATGAACAATGTATTTACCAATCCCAAGCTTTCCAGTTGTTCTGAGATTCAGAGCTTGCTCAGTATTGGAAAGAAAATTCAATGAGGCAGCTAAGTACCAATCTTTCTGTAAATAATATTTTCCGGCAATTCCTCCTTCAGTTCTTTTGGTATCTTTCACGCTATCCTGACTTGATCTTGTATCATCATAAAATATATCAGTTTGCCATTTGTCAGCCAGGTAACCAATTTTGCTCCTGACATTGTATTGCTTCAGGTTATTTGCTTTAGTGAAGCTTAATCCCGCGTCAATACTCGCATGTACCCGGCTCCAGAAATCTGATTTCAATCCTTTCAGGTACACCATATCCTCGAGAGTTGTTTCTGTTTTACTTCCATTATCACCATTAATAATAATTTTTTTTCCCGATTCAGCAGATTCAACTGTTCCATTGATCCTTGTTCCATTTTTTAATGTGACCAGGAAATGACTCTTCGAAAAGATCTCTTTAATTCCGTCCCATTCAACTGTAAAGTCTTTTTTTGAATAGTCCGTTTCAATAGTCAGAACTCCTTTGTCCATCGATTTGATCTCGCCAACAATTACATCGCCATTTTTTAAAACAAGTGAGTCTTTCTGTGCGTGGGTAATAATTCCTAAAAACAGGCAAAAGCTGATAAGAAGATTTTTCTTGAATCTCATAGCGGAATGGTTTAATGGTTTTTAATCTGTGATCTACAACGTAAAAGTTAGGATTTCTTTCGGGATAAAAAAATCCAGTGCGGAAAAATCGTTTTAAAAACAGAGCAAGCTAAACGCCGATTAATTCTATTAAGGAAAATGTTTTATCGATCCGAAGTATGTAAATAAAATGAGGCATAAAAAAGCTCTGCTTCACAGAGCATGTCGGGCAGACTGGATTCGAACCAGCGACCCCTACGTCCCGAACGTAGTGCGCTACCGGGCTGCGCTACTGCCCGAAAAAGGGTAATCACTTTTAGTAAAATGATTACCCCTGATCTGTCGGGACGACTGGATTCGAACCAGCGACCACCAGCACCCCATAATAGAGGTATTAAAAATTTATACATCTTAAGTTTCTTTATTTCAATGACTTTAGAAGTATATCAAATTAGCCTTCTCAATTTCTTAAGAACATGACCCAAATCTGACCCAAATTTAATGTTTAATGCCATTCCTCTCATGATCTCTTTCACTCTTTATGCTATATTAAACTTAATGTACCTCCAAACCTTTTTAGGAGCTAATACACCCCTAAAGCTGGCTTTTGTGGCACACCCTTTCTTTTTCATCTTTCAAGAAATTATAATAGCTCTTTAAACTCTCTAAATTGGCTTCTTATGCTATATTAGCAATTTTAGCTTTAGGATTCTTACTGAACAGCTTTTATTTTGTTAGATGCTTCCAGATGTTTCATTTAAGCCTCAAATTTCAGTCCGTATGCTATTATTATTTAATGGTTCACCCAAACCTGTTTAGGAGAAAATACCCCTAAAAACAGGCTTTTCTAATACCTCCGTTCTTTTTTATCTCTCATTCGTTTTTTGAAATAAAAATATAAGGAAGCAGGTATATCATTTAAATTTTTCCTCCAAAAGACATACCCGACTTCCCCTTTTGCTACGCATTACCTACGGGTGATGATTATTAGGTGGAGGTCTTTCTCATAAACCTGTCAGAAATTTTGGGAGGGGAATTTTTTTTTTGGGGGGGGTAGAAAATTTCAACGACCAACTACCTTAATCAAACTAATGAACCTGAAAAGAAAAACTCACTAGATAAGTGTATCCTGTCAAACCCCTCAATTTCCTTCTATGCAGGAAACTACCAAAGTCTCAATTTTTAGTGTATCACCCTTATACAGGAAACACTAAATTTTGATATTTGTTATTGCTCCTATATATTTAGGACGTCGTATCTTCTTGCTTTTGTAGAACACTCTGTGTATTGTCTTGTAATGCTTCTATCCTTATAATTATTTCTTGTACCCAACCCGGCACTTGCTCTGCTGTCAATATTTCTTGTCTTACTTGTTTATAAAGGCCTAATCCTTTCTTCGCTGTAACGAAGCCAAGATTTTCGTTTAAGGTTCTTTCAAATCCAAGATGTTTTTCATTCGCAATATTGTCTGGGAAATCTAATGCTATGTCGAAGAGCCTAAGTATATTTCGATTCTTGCTAACTGTGTCCGCTTCGCTTGCTGTTCCTTCATGTTGCCTGTCACCATCAAATACCACATAACAAGGAATGCCAAATTCAGAATACAACCGATAGAATCTATCAATGTCATTTTTGTCACCACAACGCACAATTGTTATGCCTTTTGCGATATAGTCGAAATTCAGCTTTTCAAAGAAATAGGGTAAAACCAATGACTCACTTTGTCCTTCAACAAGAATAATTTTCGTGGCAAAAAAACCTTCATTTGCTTTTTGTGTGTCTCCAGTTTCTTCGTAAGCATTTTTATATTGTAACATTAATTCGGGTTCAGAAGAATTTATTCCTGTTCTGATTAATAAATCCGCTATAAAATCTGATGGCCTAGCATTACGAATACAAGTCCCGTCATTTGCATTTTTTCTTACAAGAAATATTTCATTAAATCTTCCAACATTTACGAAGTTTGGTGAATGTGTTGTATAGAATATTTGCGTTCCATTTTCTGCCAACTCACACAAAACTCTATAAAAACATCTTTGTGCTTGAGGATGTAAAAATAGTTCTGGTTCATCTATAAAAAGAGGGGTGCTATTATTTAATTTAACTTGTGAGTAAGCTTTTAATACCGCTATTGATATGGATGCTTGCACACCCATTCCCAAATTTGAAGCTTGAAATGAAAGATTAGTGTCGCTCTCACGAACAATTAATTGCAAGGTTCTAAAGAAATTCCACGGATCATATAGATTTAGGTCAATTTTAAAATCCTCTTCTGGTCTATTAAGTTGCTTTGCACTTTCTTTTTGTAAAATCTCAATGAACTTTTTCATTACATGAACACCGTTTTGGTCTTCTACTGTAAAAAGCACTTCATCTCTGATTCTTTCAAGCTCTGTTTTGAAAATATCTGTTTTCTTTAAAACTTCTCCAGTTTCTTCGTTTACGACTTCCTGTTCTTTGAATAGCTTATTAATATCTAAAAGAATTCGACCTAACAATGACCACCGATTAGAAGGCAAATAGTCCAGAATAGTCCTATCAACACCAAGATAGGCAGAACAATATTTTTGTCTGTCTATATCAGTAATATATCCTTTGGACAAATTTAAACCTGATTTTTGTCTTCCGTTTTGGTCTTCCCAATTTTCTGCAAGTTGCAAATACTTACCATCATCAAAACATAGAGTAATTTTAATCTCGTTATTAACTTCTCCCATGAAGTGGTCTTGCGGCAATGTGGAATTGAAGGAAGGATAAACAGGCCCAAGTGACCAATTTATGGCGTCAAAAATATTGCTTTTGCCTACACTATTTTCACCAATGAAAGCATTGATCTTAGATGAACACTTTATGTCAATGTGTTTAATGCTTTTATAATTGCGAATTACAATTCTTTCGATTTTCATTTGCTATTATTCTAAGATTATACCGGCTTTCCATATAGCTTCACAAAATTTTCCTTTCTTAGTGAATGACCTTTATCTGGGATTTACATTTGTTGAATCAGTCTTATAAATTGGTCAAGTTTGTAAGCTCCGTCAACCTCTTTTTTATCGAATACCATAAAATACTTAAAGTTATTTCCGGCTTTATTTGCCCATGCTGAACCTAAACGAATCTTCATTTCACTATCGCTGTTATCCCTGTCATCTCCTTTAGTTTCTACTACTAATGTTTTGCCGCTTTTCGTTTGAATAATAAAATCAGGGTAATGATTGATAAAACCATTGATATGAAAACCAACTCCTTTTCTATCAGTGTTCCTTGTCCAAAATGCTATGTTAGGAAGATTAGCAATATCATTGATTACTTTTTCTTCAAATCCGTTCATACTTCCTTCTTTTTCATAAAGTGATTTTGTAATATCTTTTGATGTTTCTCCCGGTGAAATGTTTCTTGGTAATTCAAATGAAGGTTTTATAACAACTTTATCAGTATCTAAAAAGTCTCGAAACTTTTTTTCTGCGAATACTTCAGAAAGTGATTTTATTTTTTGCTTGATCTTATCTGTATATGTGTATTCATTATTAGCAAAGTCTCCAAATTGTTCATCACTAAAATCATCTAAAATCCGATTGATATATTTCTCAATTTCTTTGTCAGGAATAGGATACATGTTTCCAATAATATCCATTATCCTTTTTGTGAGATTCTTTACTCTGCTTTCTTTTCTTGAAGGGTCAAGAATATATGCCATGATACTGTCTTTAACATCACCATCAAGTCTAACAAAAGTTGGAGTATGTTCTTTTTTGGTTTCATCAAGATCTACTTTATAGAGTTCAGATGTAATGCTGTCAAAAGCAATATTAGTATCTCCCTTACTCAACGCAAAACCATCTAAGAGGTTTTCCTTCTCTAAAGGGAGTTCATCTTCCTTCTTACCAAATAAATCGTTTGCAGGTACTTTTAAATAAAACTGAGGGAGATTAATCGTTTTCGCCTCCTCTTTAAAAATATCTTTAATGTTATATGTTTTCACAAGCTTTTGAATTTCGGTTGGTAAACTTGTTGCACCCGTAGCGTCAATTTCCACCAACGTTTTTTCAAATGCGTCATTTTGTTCCATAGCTGATTTTTCAATTTCAGAAACGCTGGTACTTTGTATTTCGGTCTCTGTTGGTATGGAAATTCTTTCGATGTCTATATCTAAAGTAATATCTTCTGTGGCGGATTCTTTTTCCTTTGATGGAAAGACTGTCAATTGTTCTAAAGGTTCCTGTTTTTTTGCTTCTTCCAGAAGCGAAGGATCAGCAAGTTTGTAGTCTTGATCACTGAAACCAGCTTTATTTAATCCCTTAACAATATTGTCTAATGTGTCAAGAAATTTTGATGAAGCAGTCAAAACATAACTTAGGTTCAGCAATGGAAAGTTATGCTTCATGACATAAGGCTGTCTTAATACTCTACCTAAAATCTGTTCAACGTCAACTGCTGAACTCTTATCTGCCAATGAAGCCAAAATGTAAGCAAATGGGCAATCCCAGCCCTCTTTTAAAGCATTTATTGTAATGATGTATCTAACTTCACATTCTTTGCTCATTAAATCAATACCCCTAATTTCATTAATATTTGCTGTCTTTATTTTTATTTGGTCGGAAGGTATTTTTAGCTCTAATAGTTTCTCCTTTAATTTTTGAACATTTGATTTTTCTTCTTCTTCATTTAAAAAATCTTTTCCATTTTTGGGCTGTGCTTGAAATAAAACAATAGGTCGAATGAATTTACCACCGTTCTTTTCTTCTTCAATGGCCTGTAACTCTAAGCGTTTTTGCAATTGTAGAGAAGAATTTATTACCTCAGTTTTATCTTGATGATTATAAACAATTACTGGTAACTTAACCATGTTTTCTCTTTTCAACTCTAAAGCATCAATAAAACTTATTATGTTGCTATTATTTCTTGGGGTTGCAGTAAGATCAAGAATAAAACAAGGGTTAATTTCTTTGAGCATGTCAACACTTAATTCACTTTCAGCATTATGGCTTTCGTCAACAACTACCAGCGGGTTTAAATATTTTATAACTGAACCCAAAGTAATTTCTGTGTCTTGACCTAAAAGATTTTCAAACGATTGTAGATTACCGTTTTCCTGAAATACTTTCCTGTCCTCCTTGTTTTTAGCTCGTAAACTATCAAAGCTAAAAACCATAATCACCAATTGTTCTTTTATTGATGTAGCATTAAATCCATTTCCTTGTAATAAAGTCTGTTTATCAAATACCTCCACCTTATTCCCAAAATGAGAATTTAACTTTTGACGATAGGGATGTGATACATCCTTTAAATTTTTTATGGTTTGATCTAAAATTGTAATTGAAGGAACAAGCCAAACAACAACTTTTGGTTTCTCATAAGTGAAAGAATCAAATATGGGTTTAATAGCATTGCAGGCAATAAATGTTTTACCTCCTGCTGTCGGTACTTTTATACAAATATGTGGCACACGAGGTACATTGTTCTTGTATGGCTCAATTGCTGTTCCGGCAAATGGGAACAAAGGCGTTCTTGGATGCTTTGACCAAAAATTATAGAAAGCATCCTTTACGTCTTTAGTTTCTTGTATTTGCTCTAAAAACAGTACAAGATCGTTTATGACTTCTTGTTGATATGGTTTTAATTCCATTGCTTAAAATCTTGTAATATCCCTTGGTATTTTTTTAAAAATTATATTATGCTTTGTCATGAATTGCCTTGTAAGTAAACAATTATCAGCATAAATAACATATTGTTCGGCTTTTGTTTTCATGGTTGCTAAAAATGAGTGATCCAAAGTAGTAATTCGATCATGTTCATAATTAAAATAATAAGCTGTGTCATTATTCTTATCAAGAAAATATTTGTTGTCTTTATTTTTCGTTTCCCTTAATGTCTGCTTAGTTTCAGTATAAAAAACATATTGTCTAATTTTATTAATGGGGACAGTTTCATTTAATAAACCATTTTCCAGAAACAAAGGTTCTCCTAACTCATAAAAATTGAACTCTCCACCCGTTCCTATGGTATCGCTATAACCTTGGATTACCCTTTTGACTCTTTCGGCAGTTATGGAATCTGCATACTCCATCATTTCAATTAAAATAAAATTTCTTTCCTGTTCATCCTGCTTACAAAGATTTAATAATGAATGAGCAGTTGTCCCACTCCCTGCAAAACTGTCTAAAATAATATCACCACTTTTAGTACAGGTTTTAAGAATTTCAGCAATTAGGCTAACCGATTTAGGTTGTGGAAAATCATTTTTATTAAGCCCAGGGAATATTTCTCCAAATGTTAATTGTCCCTTTTCAGTATAAAACCTTGCATCATGCCAAATAGTAAATAATTTCTTTTGGACGTTCTCTCCATCTTCGGATTCAGAATAACCTTTTCTAAATATTTTCCATTTGCCATTCTTTTTTTGTGCAACGAGTAAATGATTGTCTTCTTCAGCCAATTCCTTTCCCCAAGTCCAACAACCTTCAAAACCATCTGGCCATAAAGGCTTGACTTCTTCTGTGTATCCTTCTTTTTTTTCTACTGAAGCTTTTCCTGTATGTGGATTTACAAAAAAGGGATAGAATAAATTAGGCCTATTCTGTCTATTAAATTCTCTATGAGTATTTCTTAGTTCTAATAACCTGTATCTTCCATCTTCATCTTTCAATTTATATTCCTTTGCAATTAAATCCTCGTCCTTTGTTACACTAAATGAATCTTTCGGTCTTTTTGTTTTGCTATAAACAGTTATATATTCATGATTTGTACTAAAGTATTTATCTTGACTTCTTCCTTTTGGATTACATAACAGGGTAATTTGAGCAACAAAATTATTTTCGCCAAATATCTCGTTCATCAAGCACCTCAAATGCGTAGTTTCAATTTCATCTAATGAAATAAAAATTGCTCCATCATCACTTAAAAGTTTATGCAATAATTTTAAGCGAGGATACATCATACAAAGCCATTTATCATGTCGGCTTAGATCTTCACTTTCCTTACCTACAATTTGTCCCAACCATTTTTTAATTTTTGGGTCATTTACGCTATCGTTGTAAACCCAACTTTCGTTCCCTGTATTGTATGGCGGATCTATATAAATACATTTCACCTTTCCTTCATATTCTGGTAATAATGATTTCAAAGCTTCTAAATTATCACCATGAATTATTTTATTTCCGGTGTTGACTTCTTTATTGCTTTGTTTTCCATTTTCAAAACCATAAGAATGTTCTAATACCTTATATCGCACATCCATGTGGTGATTAATAACTTTGTCTTTCCCTATCCAGTGTAATGTCGGCATGTTTAACTTTCGGTAAATTTATGACGTAAAGTAATCATAATCAATAACTTGTAAAGATTTAATTTCAAAATCTTATCACAATGTCTCATTTTTTAGTGCATTTTCCTAAGTGGGTTCACACTAAATTTTACAATAAGCCTGACAAGGAGATATTATCCTTTGGATCAATTTTCATTAATTGATAATAGCTTTTATTTGAAATCTGCTTTTTAGTCTTATCAAGCTTCAAGAATAATTCAGCTAACATTTTATAAGTTGCTTTTTTAGCATTTGCTCCCCTAGGATTATCCTGCATAAAGCTAAATGCTTTATTCTTTAATAATAAATCATGCTCTTTTAACTCATTTACCACCTCTATTATTTCTTTTTGAAAAACATCATCAATTATTTTGTAATTCTCTTGTGGAATATAATCAACTCCATTAACTGCTTTCGTGTTTTTTTTTATTCTATTAATGAACTCTTTTTTTATTACCCCCAATTTAGTGTATGCCATCCCCAAAGTTGTTGTTAAACCTGTTTTGTTTAATTCCGCTTCATTTAAACATGCGTTTATGTATGCTTGTTTGGAATCAGGAAATTTTAATCCTGTGCAAATTTCAAAGGTTGCTTTGGTTATTTCATTTAAATGTGTAGGCTGACGACTAACTATCTCTCCTGCATTTATTGATTTTCCATTAATCTCATACTTCAATTGCTCAGTTTCCCCATTTTCATCGTATTCTTTAATATATTTTCCAGCATCGCTTATGCTTTTTCTAAAACCAAGACTTTTCAAAGTCCTACTATGCTTACTCAAAATACCGCTAAAGATCGTTGCAGAGTTAGAATTATTGAGACTTATAGCAGGTTTATTATAATACGTTATACCTTTTAATTTGCCATTAATAAATTGATCATTCAAACAACTCCAAATAATGTATGGCGAAAGCAATTTCCCAAAAGAAAAATTATCATGCCTTAAAGCAAAACCTTGACTGTTATTTAAAAGAAATTCTTGCTCGTTGGGGTAACTAAAACCAAATTCCCCTTTTTGTATTTCAATAGATTTTCCTTTTGAGTTACCTAAGTCTTTTTCCATTTCGATAATTTCATTGCGTATTCCTTTAAGAATTGAGTGATATTTTTTGATTAGTTCCTCATGCAATTTGTTTATGGGCAAATGACTGGAAAATGTTTTATTATCAAAAAACTTATCATAGTCCTGCTTATCGCCAATTAAATTTTCTGGGTCTTTGATAAACAAATGTATTCCTCCTCCATTTCTCAATCTTCCTATTGCTTGTATTATAGAAGTAATACCATCAGAGAAAATACCATAATATTCAATAACATTTGTTGACAAGTTGGGTAATACAACAAATAAAATATCATTTTTCCCAGTTATATTGATTCCTGTTTTAAAGGTAGTACCGATATTATTCTGACCTTTCTGATATTCTATTTCAGTATCGCCAGTAAGAAGATTTATTTCATTTACAGATAAATTTCCAGCTCCGTTTTTATTAACCTTTGTAAATAAGTTGGACGTTGCAATATTTTCTGCAATAGATTTTGTTCCAGTGATAATATTTATATCCTTACCATTGCTTTGAAATAACGCTATTTTATTTTTAATAATCTCCTCAAACTCATTTGTTGGATAATTGGGCACATTACAAACATGTAAATAAATGTTTGCTTGCGTCTTATTCTTTACTCTTTCAGTTTCAAATATCTTTATTTTCTTATCAGTTAAAAGAGAAAATGTTTTAATTATTGGAATTGTAGAAGGTGTGAAAGTCGCACTTGCAATAAATACTTTATTAACCAGACCTTGTAGTTTTAAAAGATTTGGGATGTACAAAGGTGAAAAGTTATTTATTGATTCGTGTAATTCATCTATAAATAAAACTATTTTCTGATTCCTTTTTTTGGCAACGTCAATCAAATCTTGCAAATACTGCTGCTTGCTAAATGATTGTTCATAGTTGTTATTTCCCGAATTACCAAGTAGACAGTTAATAGTCATTATATGAACACTACGAGAATGTGCTGCCACATTTTTCATTTGAGCTCCCCAATGATTTAAAACATTAACATCATCATACTTAAAAACTTTGGGAATAACTCCTTTTGCAAGCCCCGTAGTGATCTTTTTTTCTACTCTTAATTTAATTTCCTCATAGTCCTTATTTACTAATTTAATAAACGGACTACATACGATAACAAAATATCCTTTTTTTTCATACTGTTCAATTAGATCATAGCAAAGTGTAGTCTTGCCTTGTCCAACCTGAAAATTAAAAACTACTGTTTCTTTCTCATCAAGTTTAAAATTTTGGGGTAATGAAAAATAATGCCAGGGAAGTAATTTTGTAACATATCTTTTGACATTAAAGCCGGGCTTAAAATAAGTTTCATGTAGTTCAAAGTAGTCAATCGGACTATTGATAAGTGAAAACGGAACATTGATTTGTTTGAACTTTGTAGCAGCATTAGCCATTCTAAAAAATTTAGGTGCAAAGATATTGGCTATCCTCGCACCTAAAATAATGATTAAAGCTTTAATTCAGGTAAGACCTTTGCAGCTCTTTCAACATGAACATAATTGCGAGAAGCTGTTTCAATAGAACTATGCCCCATTAAATAAGCAACATCGGTTAAAGCCATCCCTTGCTGAACTGCTCTTGTTCCAAAAGCATGTCTTGCAGAATACAAATCTTTGTTGCCAAAGCCTAACTTTTGCAAGACCGGTTTAATAATTCTCCTTTGAAGCATTCGATCATCAATAGATAGTCCTCTTACTGATTGAAAAACTAAATCATCTGGACTTTTTCCAATGATCTGTTTACCGAGAATGTCTATTAAATCTTCATTCAATGGTAAAAATCTGATGTTTTCCATTTTTGTTCCTTTCCTTATTCTGGCAGCATGATTACTACCATTTACAGTTCTTGCTAAAGTTTCAGAAATTTCAACCTGTTTTTCTTGAATATTCACATGCTTAACTCTTAAACCAATGGCTTCAGCATTTCTTACACCTGTATAAAAAATAAACTTTAAAAATGAGTGGTAAAAGGAGTGTTTATAGGTTGAAGAATTTGAGCAATAAGTATCATTCTTTATGGCATCAAGGAAGCTTAATATTTCCTTTTCTTCCATTGGTACTCTTTGCTGATTCTTTTTCTTTCCCTTGTTTTTTCTTTTACATACATCTTGCAATGGGTTTCTTTCAAGAATACCTAAGGTTGTAAGCCAAGAAAAAAATAAAGAAAGATAGGCAAGCCTCTTATTATAAGTTGAGACCGCCAATTTTCCATTATTCAGTTTCTCAGATACATCATTAACAGGTACTCCTTCCCATTTTTCAAGTGATTTTCTGATGTATAAAAAGTCAATGGAATTATCTACATCAATATTCCTGATGTTTTTACACCATTCATTAAACTTTGGTACAAGATCATTAAGAAATGCTATACTCTTGGTTTCCTGAACAAGTGCTTGCTCAGTTGTCTTTAAAATAACCTGATCTATAACTGGCTTGTACTTTTCTAAAGAAGTGTCAAAACACCTCTTCAAAATATCCAGCTTAATTTCAGCTACTTTAAGAGTGGCTTGGTGCATGTTTTCTTCACTGAAAACAAATGGCAAATTCAATGAATATCTGTTGCCATTATATCGCCACCTTAACCTGATCCTTTCCTCGCATTTTGTAATGCTGATTTCTCCTTTAGGAGTTTTAAATGTCTGACCCATTCCTGACCCAAATTGATTTTAAAGGGTCAAATCCGAGCTAATTCTAAAAAAAGGGGGAACTACTTTTAAAAAGAAAAAAGTCCTGTAATAGCCTATAAATTAGGCTTACAAGACTTGATTCTTTTATGTCGGGACGACTGGATTCGAACCAGCGACCACCAGCACCCCATGCTGGTACGCTACCGGGCTGCGCTACGTCCCGAATGCATTACATTAATGCGGGCTGCAAATCTATGATTTATTTGGCTTGAGAAAAAGTTGAAGTTAATTGTAGTGAAAGAAGAATATCTTTCATTAATTCAATTTATATTTTGAAAAGTAGAGTTGCACCTTGAATTTTGCCAAAGTCAAGCAAAACATGAATACATTAGAAATAAAGGAAACTTTTCAACTAGAGAATGGTAAAGTTTTACCGGGACTAACTATTGCTTATCATAGTTACGGAAAATTAAATGAAGCAAAAGATAATGTGGTGTGGGTTTGCCATGCACTAACTGCAAATAGTGATGTATTTGATTGGTGGCCGGGAGTAGTTGGAGAAAGTTGTGTCGTCAATCCGAAAGATCATTTTATTATCTGCATAAACATTATCGGCAGTTGTTACGGAAGTAGTGGGCCATTGACAATAAATCCTGAAAATGATCAACCTTATTATTCTTCCTTTCCTGTTGTTACTATCAGGGATATGATAAATGCTTTTATACTTGTTCGTAAAAAACTTGGCATTGAAAAAATAAAATTGCTGATGGGCGGAAGTATGGGTGGCTACCAGGTTTTGGAATGGTGCTTAATGGAACCTTCTGTTATCCAAAATAGTTTTGTTATTACTACATCTGCGGCGGAAAGTGCATGGGGTATTGCGATACATACAGCACAACGATTAGCAATAGAAGCTGATCAAACATGGAAAGACAGGTCAGCAGATGCAGGTAAAAATGGTATAAAGGCAGCGAGGGGTATTGGAATGCTTACTTATCGTAATTATAAGATATTTCACCAGAAGCAATCTGATCTGGATTTTTCTAAAACTGATAATTACAAAGCTTCCTCTTATATTCTTCACCAGGGAAATAAATTATCTGATCGTTTTAATGCACAGAGTTATTGGTTGCTTACAAAATCGATGGATAGTCATAATATAGCTCGTGGAAGATTTGATACACTCGAAAAAGCATTGAAAGCAATTCATCAACCAATGTTGGTGATCGGTATCGATAGTGACATACTTTGTCCTGTTCCTGAACAAGCATTTCTTGCAGAACATATTCCAAATTCAACTCTGCATGTTATTTCTTCTGATTATGGTCATGATGGGTTTCTGGTAGAAGCAGAAACTATCTCAAGACATTTATCTGAATGGATGGAGAAGCATAGCATTTAAATATTTTCCAGTGCCTGGATAATATCTTTCAAAATGTCTTCTCTGTGTTCAAGCCCAACAGAAATCCTTATCAAACCCGGAGTAATAGCAACAGCCTGTCTTTCTTCTTCAGTAAGTTTTGCATGAGTTGTACTTGCCGGATGAGAAGCAATGCTTCTTGTATCACCAAGGTTTGCCGTCATTGATAACATCTTTAAGCTATCAAGAAATTTCTTTCCTGCTTCAAGACCTCCTTTTAATTCAAAACAGAAAAGACCACCACCATTCAACATTTGCTTTTTTGCAATTTCAAATTGGGGATGGGATGGAAGAAAAGGATATTTGACCGAACTGATCTTTTTATGATCTTTTAATTGCTCTACGATCCATGATGCATTTGAAACATGTCGCTCCATTCTTACATCTAATGTTTCCAAACTTTTACTGAGTATCCATGCATGGAAAGGAGAGAGGGCAGGGCCCGTATTGCGACAAAACAAATAGATCTCTTTTATCAATTCTTTTTTACCAACTATCACACCACCCAAAACCCTTCCTTGCCCATCGAGCCATTTTGTAGCGCTGTGTACTACAAGATCAGCGCCGAGGGAAATGGGCAATTGTCCAAAAGGAGTTGCAAAACAATTGTCAACATTCAAAATAATATTATGCTTATGTGCAAGGTCAGCCAGTGCTTTTATATCAAGTATCTCTAACCCAGGATTAGTTGGACTTTCAACATAGATCATTCTCGTGTTTGGCTTGATACTTTTTTTCCATTCATCAATATTTGCAGATGCATCAACATAACTGTATTCAATACCATATTTTGAAAGATATTTCGTGACGATATTATGTGTGCTTCCAAATAATGCACGGCAGGAAAGCAAATGATCGCCACTTTTTAATAAAGCCATAAAAGAACCAAATACAGCACTCATGCCTGAGGCAGTTGCATATCCAGCTTCGGCGCCTTCCAATGCAACCATTTTATCTGTAAACTCCTGCACATTTGGATTACTGAAACGACTATAAATATTATCATCGCTTTCATCAGCAAATGCGGCACGCATTTCTTCCGATGTATCAAAACAAAAACTACTGGTAAGAAAAAGAGGAACGGAGTGTTCCATTTCACCTGTTTTATTCACCTGCGTTCTGATCGCTTTTGTATTTGGATGCATATTTTCTTCGATTGCTTTAAAATTTCAAAGTTAAGTAACGAGGCTTAAGCCCGATTCTTTATTTTTATATAATGACACCAGAACGTCGTGAAAAATTACAATCAGTTTTAAGTAAGCGGCAAAATGATATAACGATCGTTTTGGAAAACGTTTTTGATCCCCACAATATATCTGCTGTAATGCGAACCTGTGATGCGGTCGGTGTCCAGGAAGTCTATGTATTGAATACAAAAATTCCCCGTCATAAAAAATGGGGGGCAAAGAGCTCTTCCAGTGCTGCAAAATGGTTAACCGTTTATCAATTTGAAAATGCGGAAGAATGCTTTTCTGAACTAAGAAAGAAATATTCAAAAATTTTAACTACTCATTTAAGCAGCGATGCCGTAAACTTGTATGAAATAGATCTTACACAACCGGTTGCTCTTGTTTTTGGCAATGAACATAGTGGTGTTTCGGAGGAGATAAGAAATCTGGCTGATGGAAATTTTATCATCCCACAAGCTGGAATTATAAGATCGCTGAATATAAGTGTAGCCTGTGCCGTAACTTTATACGAGGCTTATCGGCAAAAAGCATTAGGAGGGCATTATGATAAAGCAAAACTACACGGAGATGTTTTGAAAGATCTGATGGATAAATGGGGATATGAAGAAGAAAGTGATCAATAGCAAATGACAATAAGAAATTATAAAATGATCAATAAACCATCCTGGAATTTACTTTTTGTATTTGTATTCTTCTTTTCATGTAAGGAAGCAAATACTCAATCAATTCCCAAATGGAAAGTAACTGACCTGGAAGAATATATTGCAAAAAGCGATACTCCCATAATTGTGAATTTTTGGGCTACATATTGTGGGCCTTGCTTAAAAGAGATCCCATATTTCCAGGAAGTAGTTAAGCAATATGAAAAGGAAGGAGTAAAACTTTTATTGGTAAGTCTTGATTTCAAAGAATCATTTCCTGATAAGATCAGCAGTTTCGCTGATAAAAGAAAATTTACTTCGCCTATTGTGTGGCTTGATGAAACAAATGCCGATTATTTCTGTCCAAAGGTGGACAGTAAATGGTCGGGAGTAATGCCCGCAACATTATTTATCAATAATAAAAAAGGGCATCGCAGCTTTTTCGAAGAAGAAATGTCAAAAGATAAATTTGAAACCGAGATAAAAAAGATCCTGAACGATCAATAGCTTTCAGACACTTCTTCAGTATCATTTTCAGCATGCATCTTATTAAGCTTATATAAAAACAAGCTCCACGCTGCAATAGCCAAAAGCGCTAATACAATACCAATAAAACTACCATAATAGAAACTGCGGGCAAGCAGGTAACCTGCAATTGCAAAAACAGAAAGAATAATTGTTCTGTTGATAATAGTTCTGGAGTTCATAAGCGGGGTTTTAAATTAAAGAATTGGTGTGTAAGGGAACGAATTCTCTGCTTAGATTCAGTTTACAGATTAATCCACACAAAAAATTAAAAAAAATCCCCCGACAGGTCAGGGGAGGCAAAAATTAGTTTTATATAAGCCTATTCTTTTCTTTTGATCTGGCAACCCATGGAGCGGGATTCCTTTACTGACACATCTTTTCCTGTCGTTATTTCATCCATGGCCACTTTAAGGTGTTTGCGGCTTACACTTCCAGCATCACCAGGATTATCATCAATGGCGCCATGATAAACATGTTTGCCGTCTGCATTAAATAAAAAGCATTCAGGAGTGCGGTTGGCACCAAACTCATCAGCTAATACATTATTGGCATCAACGGCGTAGTACCATTTGTATCCCTGTGCTGCAGCATACTCCTTCATTTCAGAGTAAGAATCTGCATCATCTCGTTGACCTTCATTAGAGTTAAGAAGAACAACTCCAATTTCTTTTGAAAGGGCATAACTAGCGATCTCGTTAGTTCTAGACTGATTCTTGATAACCCACGGACAAGTATTACAGCTAAACATCACGAGTAATCCATTTTTCTTTTTCGCATCTTTCAGGGAGACCTCCTTACCAGAAATATCCTTCAGCTTTAGATCAGCTTTTGGAATGCTTGCGCCGATAGGTAATACTTCACTGAACTTAGTGAAGGCAAATGATAAAGTAGCTACTGCTACAAATGCAAAAAGTATTTTTTTCATAATTAAAAGCTTAATGGTATAAAGTTCGAACTTTTTTTGAAATTTTATTAACCGCCCGACACAGAATTTTTCCTTTGGTCAGCCAGTTTTCGCAGTGAAGATATACTAACGTTTAATTCGAATCCTATTAACAGTACCAAAGAATTAAAGAAGATCAGCAACATGAGAATCAGGATGGTACCAATAGAGCCATACAACTTGTTATAATTGCCAAAATTGGCGACATAATAGGAAAATCCAAGTGTAAAAGTGATCATCATAAATGTAGCAAGAATAGAGCCGGGATTAATGAGTTTCCACTTCTTCTGTACAGCAGGAGCATGCCGGTAAATAAATGAAATAGTGAGAAAAAATAAAAGTATGATCACTATCCACCGGACATTAAAAATAATAGTTCTAATGGCTGGATCTTCAATGCCTAACCAGGTAAGAACTGTTCCTCTTAATATTAAAGCGATAATGGACAGCAGGATGATCAAAAAGACTAAGAGAGTAAGCTTTATTGCTACCCAGCGATCATGCACCAAATGACGCTGAGAAAAGCCCATATAATTCATATTATTAAAAGAATTCATTATTCCGATCATTGCGTTTGAAGAAAAATATAATGCCAGCAAAAAGCCAAATGAAAGCAGCCCCCCTTGTTCATTTGATATAAAATCGTCTATAAAATCAATGATAGGTTGATGGTTTTGTTTGCCGGGAATGATGTCACGTATAAGGTCATACAGTTGTGGCATGAACTCTTTTATAGGCAAATAAGGTACAAGTGTAAAAATAAAAATAAGGGCGGGTGGTATAGCTACCAATAAATTGAATGCAATAGCTGCTGCTCTTTCATTAAGACTCGTTTTCTGTATCTGAATAAAAAAGAATCTGACCACATCAAAAAGTGGGATGCCAGCGAAACCCGGAAGAACAATATTCTTGCTTTTTCGGATAACAAATTTTACCGGACTAGATGTGATGAACCGCCGCCTTATCTGGGTAAGCAGATGCATTTGCTTTTAGTGGTTTGCTTTTCTGATCGAATCCTGCCTGTCTTGCGCCTCTGCGAATTTCTTTGCAAATTTTAAATGATCGGCATAATTAGATGTGTAAATATGCGTACCTGAAAAATCACTGTTCGCAACGAAATAAAGATAATCTGTTTGGGGTGCATTTAGAACGATATCAATTGTTTCGGGCTGAGGAGTACATATTGGGCCCGGCGGTAAACCTGCATTTTCATATGTATTATAAGGCGATTCTACTTTGAGATGCTTATAATAAAGTCTAGTAAGTGCAAAATCTCTTAATGCATATTTCACAGTGGGGCAGGACTGCATTTCCATGTTTTTATGCAGCCTGTTCAAGTATACACTTGATATTTTTTCTTTTTCACTTTTAAGATTAACCTCTTCGTCAACTATAGAGGCAAGCGTTGAAACCTGGATAGGAGTAAGTTGAATAATATCAGCCTTCTTTTTTCTTTCATCATTCCAGAACTTCTTCCAATGATCAAATAATTTTTGATAAACTTTTTCGGGATCGCTGTTCCAAAAGAAAGAATAAGTATCGGGCATTACTACAGCCATCACTGTATTACTATCAACCCCGAAATTTCTTAATGAATCATTGTTTGTCAGAAATCGAATGGCTGTTAATGAATCGAACTCAAATTGCTGTCCGAGTTTGCGGGCAAAGTCTTCTTTTAATCTCAGTTTGGTGATGACAAATTTTACTGGTGTTTGTTTTCCGTTTTTAAGAACACGTATCAACTCAAACAAACTCATGCTTTTTTTGATCTCATATTTTCCAGCTTTTACAGAATTAAACTTCATGGCGCCGGCTACCCAATTAAACCAATTGGGAGAAGTAATGATCTTTTTTGAAATAAGATCTTTCTTTACTCCGTCAAAAGTTTCGCCGGTTTTTATATAAAAGAATTTTTCTTCGGGAGCAGAAATAGAAGGGCCAAAAACTTTCCAGGCTGCAAAGAGAACAAGGATGAGTGCAAAAATTAAAACGAATCGAAGGGTTTTTTTCATAGTGTTCTAATTAGCTGAACAGAATTACTGGACTTGAACGGAGCGTCGCAACAAAAGCTCCTACTAGTACAAGAGCCGACTAACAAAATAAATAAAAAACCCCGTCTTTAAGACAGGGTTCGTGAATATCTTTTATTAAAATTAATTTGGCTTTTGACCCGTGTTGGTTGGATTTGTTTGTGGCTGCAGATTCGGGTTAGCAGCAGGCGGCGCTGTCTGAACAGGTGTGGTGCTGATCTTGTTTGATGCACCAGTGCTGCTGGTAGAGCCACCAGAAATAAACAAAGTGGAAACAATGCATAAAACGCCAATAACACCGGCGAAGATCCATGTTCCTTTTTCGAGTACGTCAGTTGTTTGTTTTACTCCCATAAACTGGTTGCTGAAACCGGCAATGTTACCGGCAAGACCACCGCCTTTGGGGTTTTGAACGAGTACAATTAAACCAAGAATCACACTGGCAAGTATCACCAGAATTACAAAAAGTGTTGTCATAATCAGGTTCTCTTTAGATTTTCAATAAGGAGTGCAAAATAACTGCTTTTGGAGGGATTGAGCAAACTTAGTTTCTCATAAATCTTTATCGCTTTTTCAGGCTGACCCTGCTTGATCCAGACCTCTGCCATGGCCTCTGTATCCACATTTTCTTCGGCAAGAGAATGGGTAGCCATTTCAACGACTTTTTCTTCAGAACGGGGGTCATTTATTGATGCGATCTGCTGCGGAGGCATTTTTCTGATCGTCTTAAGCCATTCGGTAAAACTTTTTAATTGCTGACCGAGACGATCGTTTGGCTTTTCTTCAAGAACAGTTTTTATACCCTGTGATGCAAAATAATCGACGGTATAATATGGCTCAAAAACAAGTGTATCATCTTTGGGTCCTGCTTTTTCAATAACAGGGAGTGGTGGGCTAGGGATCGGAGTGGTTTTTTCTTCAGACTTAGAGGCATCGACAAATTCATGTCGTGATCTTTCCAAAACTAATTCATCGTTATTCGGTTCTTCATCAACTTCTATTGCAACGATCTTTTCTTCAATAACTATTTTTTCTGCTGGGTTACTATTTAAAAGATGATCTAACCAAAGTGGATGGTTTACATAAAGAGAGGTTGCTGTTAATTGTTTTTCAAAATCGGAATGATCGGTCTGTTTTTGCCTGGCAGCTAATAAAAGTTGTGCCGAAGAAAAATATGGATATTGCCTGGCAAGATGCCCGATCTCTTCAATACTGCATTCTTCTAAACTCTTTTTCTTAAATAAAGAGAAAGCAAGTTTGTTTATCAATTCATGCATAATAGCCGGATATAGAATTACCAATCGGAAAAAAGCTGATTGAATATCTCATCCGCAAGGTTACGGATAATTTCATCATTCAACTGTTGTTCAGCCTGTGGCAAAGTTAATGACGCTGAAAAATCAAAACTGCGGCTTGCGGAAATATTTCTTGGTTCAATACCTGGTGATTTTCTATTAACCAATGTAAGACTGACCGCTACAGTAAGACGGTTGGTGGAAACCTGTTGAGAAGATATCCCGGACGTTGTAACATCATATTGTGAAATATAACCTGAAATATCATAATCTGCGTTCTCATTATTTACCTGTGTAAGCTTTGTTTGACTTACTATTTTCTGACGCAGCTTATCTGTTAATTGCGGGCTTAATTGTGGATTATTGTACCGGGCTTTGTTTTCTATAAATTGGACTCTTACAGTTTTAATTTCTGCTGGAATATTAGCTCCGGTGAATGTATACACTTTACAACCGGAAAGTAATGACATAACAAAAAGAACAAGAAGAAAAATTCTTGTAATGCGAAGACTATTCAAGCTTGTACAGTGTATTCTTTGTCTTACTAGCATTTTATTCTTCTATATTATATTCTTTTAACTTCCGATAAAGGGTTCTTTCACTTATTCCAAGATCAAGTGCCGCATCTTTTCTTTTACCGCGATGTTTTTTCAACGCTTTAATAATGAGTTCTTTTTCCTTATCCATTATGTTCAGGCTTTCTTCCACTTCAGTATGCTCATGAATATCCCCATTCATTATTACCGGTTGCGATGGCTGTACAGTTGGTTGTACATATACCGGCTGCATCACTTCATGTCCTTTTAGTTCCTTAAGTTCATTAATAAGAGCCGGATTTTGTATGGCATTCGGGTTTTGCAACACTTCAAAAAACATTTTTTTAAGTTCTGTTACATCTTTCTTCATATCAAAGAAAAGCTTGTAAAGAATTTCTCTTTCGTTTGCAAAACTTTCTGCGCTGGCTCCATTAGCATGAGCCAGAACCGGTAAACGATTTGCCGAATAAGGTTGTAAAAACTTACCCAATTCTTTTGAACCTATTTGTTTATCCTGTGAAAGAACTGAAACCTGGTCTGCAATATTCTTCAATTCCCTCACATTGCCCGGCCATGGATAGTTAATTAACAGGTTTTTTGCTTCCTCATCCAGTTGTACCGGAGCTGTTTTATATTTCTCAGCAAAATCAACAGCAAATTTTCTAAATAGTAATGTTATATCTTCTTTGCGATCATGCAATGCGGGTACACGAATTGGGACAGTACTCAGGCGATAATAAAGATCTTCTCTGAATTTTCCATTTTGTACCTGCTCCAACAAGTCTTTATTCGTAGCTGCGATCACTCTCACATCTGTCTTATGCACTTTAGATGAACCCACTCGAATGTATTCACCAGTTTCCAAAACTCTTAATAAACGAGCCTGCGTTCCTAATGGCAATTCACCGATCTCATCTAAAAAAATTGTACCGCCATTCACCGTTTCAAAATATCCTTTGCGAAAATCAACGGCTCCTGTGAAAGAGCCCTTTTCATGACCGAATAATTCCGAATCGATCGTTCCTTCCGGTATTGCGCCGCAGTTAACTGCAATGAATGGATTATGTTTTCTTGCACTAAGTGCATGAATGATCTGTGAGAAAACTTCTTTACCAACGCCACTTTCTCCCATTATCAGTACGGATAGATCAGTAAGAGCAACTTGCCCGGCTACCTGCAATGCATAATTAAGTGCAGGAGAATTACCAATGATCCCAAATCTATTTTTTATACTTTGTATGTCCATTTAATTAATAATTGTTCCTAATAAAGTCGCTTGTGTGCAGTCAGTAACTTTAACTGTTACATAGTCGCCTTTTTTTAGTTCATAATGTTCTTTAGGAAATACGATCACTTTGTTTTGTGAACTTCTGCCCATCCAGTCTTTGTTACTTTTTTTACTCTCACCTTCAATTAACACAGCAAATGTTTTTCCAATGTCCTTTTTATTGCTTGCATGCGACAATTTGCCCTGAACATCGACAATTTCCTGCAATCTTTTTTTCTTGACATCCAAAGGCACATCGTCTTTATACCTTCTTTCTGCAAGTGTTCCGGGTCTTTCGCTGTAAAAAAACATATAGCTCATATCATAACGGCTATATTCCATAATATCTAACGTGTCTTTATGATCTGTATCTTCTTCAGTACAAAAACCAGAAATGATATCCGAAGAAATTCCGCAATCTGGCATTATTTCCCTGATGCGATCAACCTTTGCTTTATACCATTCTCTCGTATAAGTGCGGTTCATCAATTGCAAAATTCTTGTGCTACCACTTTGTAACGGCAGATGAATGTATTTGCAAATATTTTCATACTTCGCCATCGTATGCAGTACATCATCTGTGATATCTTTCGGATGTGATGTAGAAAAACGAACTCGTAGTAGAGGTGAAACAAGAGCAACTTTTTCAAGCAGGCTTGCAAAAGTCACTAACTCATCTTTTGCTTCATCAACGAAATAATAACTATCTACGTTTTGACCAAGTAAGGTAACTTCTTTAAATCCTCTTTCGAAAAGATCTCTACACTCATTTATTATTGAAACCGAATCACGACTTCTTTCCCTTCCTCTTGTAAATGGCACCACACAAAAGCTGCACATATTATTACAACCACGCATTATGCTTACAAATCCAGTTATGCCATTGCTATCAAGTCGTACAGGTGAAATATCAGCATAAGTTTCATCACGGCTCAATAATACATTCACTGCTTTCTGTCCGCCTTCTGCTTCCGAGATCAAGCTGGGTAAACTGCGGTAAGCATCAGGTCCAACAACTAAGTCAACAAGCTTTTCTTCTTCTAATAATTTTGCCTTCAATCTTTCCGCCATGCAACCAAGCATACCAATGAGCATACCTGGTCTTGCAGCCTTTAATTTTTTAAACTCGGTTAATCTTTTTCTTACTGTCTGTTCGGCTTTTTCACGGATGGAGCAAGTGTTTAATAAAACAAGATCCGCATCTTCAAAATTGCGAGTAGCGCCAAAGCCTTCTTTGTTTAAGATCGAGGCCACGATCTCACTATCAGAAAAGTTCATCTGGCAACCATAGCTTTCAATATAAAATAGTTTCTTATACTGGTTAGGATCGCTGCTGAAGGGAGCAAAGGCTTCTCCCTGTCTTGTTTCGTCCTGCACTTTATCGGATATGTAATCAAGCATTAAAATCTAAAATTGGACTGCAAATTTAGGCAAATAAGACCAGTTGGTGACAGGATGACAGGAACAAATATGGCAAACGAAGGGGAAATATGAGATTATCAGACCTTATTGGAGTAGTTCAGAGCGGAAAACGGGACTCGAACCCGCTACCTACAGCTTGGGAAGCTGTCGCTCTACCAGGTGAGCTACTTCCGCTTTTGTGTTTCTAATTTACACATTTACTGTTATCCTTTTTGATAGCCAGCTATCTTTTATTAGAACCAGCCAATTGTTTTCTAATTCTGCCTTGGTCTGTACAAGATTATTGAAGTATAAAGTATGAGAGTCAATAAACCGGTTATCAAAAGCATACTGTAATTGAGAAAGTGGCAATAACTGCACTTTATCTTTTACAACAAAAGCTAATGTAGTTCTGTCGAACATATTTACGCCAAAGCGTTGCTCAATATCTTTTATCAAACGAACTGAACTATCAGTGCTGCACCCGCTGACACCAGTGGCTTTTTCATCAGCCATTAAAATAATGAACTGTCCAAAAAATAAATAACCTGCACCTTTTACAGGCACACCATGCGACAACCATTTAGCTGTAAAATCATTTAACAGGTCTTCTATAGCCAATGCTTCGTTTAAAGTAAATAAGCGACTGCTTTGATAGATCCATACACGACTATCTGAAGAAAAATTTTCGTTGAGTAGGTTTTTATATTCCAAATTCATGAAGCAAAATTAAGCTAAACTCGCTGCAACTAATTCGGCGATGTCCATCACTTTTACTGAGTCTTCTTTTTCTGCGTTTTTTACTCCATCCGTCAACATCGTATTACAGAAAGGACATGCAGCTGCAATAATATTTGCTCCAGTCCCAATTGCCTCATTGCTTCGTTCACTATTTATTCTTATCGTTCCTTTTTCTTCCTCTTTAAACATCTGGGCTCCACCGGCTCCGCAACAAAGTCCGTTTGTTTTACAACGTTTCATTTCCACTAACTCCGTATCAAATGCTTCCAAAACTTTCCGTGGCGCTTCGTAAATATTATTTGCCCTGCCGAGATAGCAGCTGTCATGATAAGTTATTTTCTTTCCCTTAAATGCGCCTCCATCCTTTAGCTTTATTTTTCCTTCATCGATTAGTTGTTGTAAAAAGACTGTATGATGAATCACGTCATAGTTCCCGCCTAATTCAGGATATTCATTTTTTAAAATATTAAAGCAATGCGGGCAAGCAGTTACAATTTTTTTGATGCCATAGTTATTCAATATTTGAATATTCTGGTAAGCCATCATTTGAAACATAAATTCATTGCCTGCTCTGCGGACAGGATCACCGGTACACATTTCCTCTTTGCCAAGAATACCATAGCTGATCCCAACTTTATCGAGTATAGTTACAAATGCTTTTGTAATTTTTTGTGCACGTTGATCAAAACTACCGGCACAGCCTACCCAAAATAAAACTTCGGGTTGTTTACCCTCTGCAAAAAGTTCAGCTAGTACAGGAACCTTCATAAATTATCTCCAAAGTTTAAATGAATCATTGAAGCAAAAATGGTTTAAACAGATAGATTGTCAATGATACAATATTAGTTAAATAAAATTTCTTCTCGCTAAGACAATAGATCTTAAAAATAATCCTAAAATACCATTGCAAAAAAACAGATACTGCTATTCAAGCTATATTTTTGCGAGCTACAAATGAGTGTAAAAAAGTTTTTTTCAAAGATCACTAATTGGGAATTGTGGCCATTCGCTGTGCTGTATTTCCCGATAGGTTTTGTTTGGGCCTGGTATTGCTTGCGTGCAAGGTCAGTTTGGTTCTTCAGCTCATCAAATCCCACTCTTACATTTGGCGGCTTCGAAGGAGAAAGTAAAAAGGAAATGTATGATCAGTTGCCGCCATCTTCATTTCCCAGGACAATTTACATCCTTCACGATCTTTCTTTTGATGAAGTAAAGAAAAAAATTATTGAAAATGGATTTAACTATCCATTTATTGTAAAACCAGATGTCGGCATGAAAGGAATTCTTTTCAGAAGAATTGATAATGACGACCAGTTAAGAAAATATCATGAAAGAATTCCTGTAGAATATATTGTGCAAGAGTTGATCGACCTGCCAGTGGAACTAAGTATCTTTTACTATCGTCATCCCACACAACAAAAAGGAACGATCAGCGGATTGATACAAAAAGAATTGCTGGAGGTTTATGGCGATGGTAAATCAACGTTATGGGAATTAATACTGCTGCATCCCCGTGCTAAATATCGCTTAGAAGAAATGAAACAAAGGCATGAACATCGGTTGGATAGAGTTTTAAAAAAAGATCAGCATTTTTATCTTTCCTATGCTGGCAATCATAATCGCGGTGCAAGATTTATCGATCTTCATCATCTTGCTGATGAAAAATTGCACAAGGTCTTTGATGACTTAAGTCATTACACTGATAAATTTTATTATGGCCGTTATGATGTAAAATGTGTAACACTTGATGAACTGAAGGAAGGAAAAAATTATTCAATACTTGAATTCAATGGTTGTGGTGCCGAGCCTAATCATATATATGATGCGGGACTTAGCCTCTGGCAGGCATACCGGGAAATTCTAAAACACTGGAAAGTTTTGTTTGAAATAAGCAAGTACAATCATGAACATGGAACTCCCTATTGGTCGTTTAAGAAAGGTCGTGATTTTCTAAAACAAGCCCGCCGTCATTTCAAACTGCTTGAAGAATTTGATTAATGGTAAATCTCCCTTCATTAAAAGTTATAATTTGTTAAATTAAAAAATTTGAGACCAAAAGCAACGGTTTTTTACGAAAAACCGTTCTAACATAACGTAAAGGATAAATGATCTTATATGCTTAAAAAAGCTTTTACTGCACTAGCGTTATTTTGTCTTGTTACTGCATTTGGTCAAAATTATACACCTACAGACGCAGGTTCAAAGGTTCGGTTTGTTATAAAGAATTTTGGTATCAATACTGGTGGCACATTTGATGGACTTACAGGTACTATCATATTTGACCCTTCAAATCTTGCTACTGCAAGTTTTAATGTAAGCGTTGAAGCAAAAACAGTGGATACAGATATGGAAGGGAGAGATAATCACTTGAGAAAGGCAGAATATTTCGATGTAGAAAAATATCCAAAGATCAGTTTCAAATCCACAAAGATCACTACAACAAATAAAGAAGGCTTTCTCTATATGTTTGGTGTCATTACAATAAAAAACGTATCGAAAGAGATCAGTTTTCCTTTTTCTCAAACAAGCAAAGACGGTGGGATTCTTTTTGAAGGAGAATTTAAATTGAACCGTTTGGATTTTGGTGTTGGAGGTAAAAGTTTTTCAATATCAGACGAGCTTAATGTGGAGCTTTCCATTTTGGCTAAGAAAAGTTAAACAGCATCTTATTCCTACAGCTTAGTTTCAAGCTATCCGTTTATTTATCTTACTTGTTAGTTTGTACATTCGCATCGTGCGGTTAGCAAAAATTTTTTTTATCGGCATGCTCATTAGTTTCCTCGGTTCACTGCCATTGGGGACATTGAATATTGCTGCTATGCAAATAAGTATCAGCGATGGAATATTACAAGCCATGCTATTTTCAATAGGTTCCTTAATTGCCGAAATGATCTATGTACGTCTTTCATTAGTAGCAATGGATTGGGTTCGCAAACGGGAGTTTCTTTTTAAAATACTAGAATGGATAACACTCCTGATCGTATTGATCCTTGCAGCCTCCAGCTTTTACGCAGCAATGAGCCCAACGGTTAATGAAAGTGTGGTACTTAGCAGTCCACTTCCAAAAATTTTGCTTGGCTTTTCCATGAGTGCTGTTAGCCCTGCGCAAATTCCTTTTTGGTTTGGGTGGAGCACTGTTCTTCTTACAAAAAAAATTTTATTGCCTGTAAACAAACATTATAATTTTTATATTATTGGCATTGGATTAGGAACACTTATCGGCAACTGCCTTTTTATTTTTGGTGGACGTATCATTGCGGGCAAATTGCAAAATAATCAGCACGTCCTCAGTTGGATAATAGGGGGTATTTTTTTAGTGACCGCAATTATTCAAATTTGGAAAATGTCAAAGAAAAAAGATACAAAGCATAAAATGAAACATCCGGAAGAAGTGACACACGGTTTAGAAGAAAAAATTGAAGATTTAAACTCTTAGCAGATTTGTTATGAAAGATTTTTTTAAAAGATTATTAGAGTGGGAAAGGTGGCCCTATGATATAATGTATGCGCCGGTAAGTGTTGCCTGGTTATATTATGCGATCAAAGCCAAGGCCCTTTGGTTTTTCACACCGGTAAATCCCTCTTTACAATTTGCAGGTTTTGAAGGTAACAGCAAGAAAGAAATGTATCAGCAGTTACCAAAATGGTGCTTACCTGAAACCTTATACATAGAGAATACAACGAGCCTCGAAGAAGTGAAAACTGAATTAAAAAAAGTTGAACTAAACTTTCCGATCATAGCAAAACCAGACAGAGGCATGCAAGGAGTATTATTTCGGGTAATAAAAGATGAAACCGGTTTACAGCAATATCATGAAGCGATTGGTGACACTTATATTTTACAAGCTTTTGTTCAGCTTCCAATGGAGTTTAGTGTCTTTCATATTCGTTATCCGGGAAAAACAAAAGGCATAATAACTGGCATGGTCGCAAAGAATTTTCTACATGTAACAGGAGATGGAAAAAAAACATTAAAAGAATTAGTTTCAGTTCACCCGCTGGCCAAATTTCAACTAGAGGAAATGAAAAGAAAACATGCTGAAAAATGGGAATATGTTCCTGCAGCAAATGAAGATTATGTGCTGAATTATGCCGGCAATCACAGGGTTGGCGCCAGGTTTATTAATATGCATAAAGAAATAGATCAGAAACTTTGCGACGTGTTTGACAAAATAAGCAATGAAGCTGGCCAGTTTTATTTTGGACGTTATGACCTGAAATGTACTTCGCTGGAAGATCTGAAAAACGGTAAAAACATCAAGATACTTGAATTCAATGGGGCAGGGGCTGTACCCCTACATATTTTTGATGGCACCTTGAGTTATTGGCGGGGATTAAAAGAAACTGTAAGACATTGGAAACATCTTTACAAGATCGGAAGGATAAATAATAAACGAGGTATACGATATTGGACATGGAAAGAAGGATTCGCTTTTATGAATAACTCTAAAAAAAATTATAAACGCTTGCTTGCTATTGATGCATCACTTCCATGATGGATCGATTTCTAAACTTATGCTTCATCTCATATATGTATTATTACTTGGATTCATCATTAGTTTCCTTGGACAATTGCCGCTTGGCAATATGAATCTCACAGCCACACAATTAAGTGTGCAGGAAAGTTTACGCAACGCATGGAAATATGGTTTGGGAATTGTTTTAGTTGAAATTATTTATTTACGACTTGCATTAACAGGGATGGATTGGGTAGTTGAACACAAACAACTATTCACCATCATGGGCTGGCTCACTGTTATTGTATTTATTACATTAGGAGTTTTAGCTTTTATAATGGCACGCAAACAAACCAGCGCAAAGAAAGGATTGTTGCTAAATAATAATATGGATCGTTTTTTATTGGGAGTAGTAGTAAGTGGAATAAATCCGGCACAGATCCCTTTTTGGTTTTTATGGAGCACTCAATTGCTGAATAGTAAAGTATTGATGCCAACAACTGGAGAATTTAATTTGTTTACAGCAGGAGCGGGGCTTGGTTCATTGGCAGGACTTGCTGTTTATATCCATGGTGGCAAATGGCTCATTACAAAATTAAAAACGAGCAATAAGGGATTGAATATTTTTATGGGAATTGTTTTCATTTTAGCAGGTCTTTTCCAACTATACAATATGTTGTTTAAAAAGAATGCATAACCTTGTAAATAAAAATTATAATTATGGCACTCAAAGACGCTTTAATTGCTGAGTTGAAGCAAGAATCATCTATGACAAAAAAAATGTTGGAGAAAGTTCCCATGGATAAAAAAGACTGGAAGCCACATGAAAGATCAATGACACTTGGTCGCCTGTCAACGCATGTAGCTGATACCACTCAATGGGCTTCTAATATTATTCATATAGATGATTTCGATTTTATGAAAGATTATAAAAATATGCCCAATGCAAATACACAGGAGGAACTATTGGCGACTTTTCAATTACATCTTGATAAGGCCATTGCGGATCTGAATAATATGTCTGATGAAGACCTTGATAAACCATGGACAGTAAGAAGAGGCGAACAGATAATGTTCAGCTTGCCTAAAAAAGTATCAATACGTGGCTGGGCTTTTAATCATTTGTTTCATCATCGCGGTCAGTTATCAGTTTATCTGCGTTTGCTTGAGGTACCGGTTCCAGGCATGTATGGTCCGAGTGCAGATGAAAAGATGTAATATTAGCATTACAAAAAAGAAATAATGGCCACCCAACAACTCAACCGAACTCTTGGATTAAGACTCGTAATTGTATTAGTCATTGCCAATGTGATCGGTTCCGGTGTTTACAAAAAAGTAGCGCCGATGGCCGATACATTGCATTCATCGGGTTGGGTACTTATTGCATGGGTGATCGCCGGTGTTATCAGTTTGTTCGGTGCATTAAGCTATGCTGAAGTTGCCGGTTTGCTTGCTGATACGGGTGGCGATTACGCTTATTATAAAAAGATCTACAATAGATTTTTTGCTTTTCAGTTCGGCTGGTCAACGTTTACTGTAATGCAGACCGCTGCCATCTCATCGCTTGCTTATGTGTTTGCAGAATCATTGAACAGCATTGTCCATTTACCGCCGATGCTTGAATCACTTTCCGGCTATAATATCGGCGAAGTGTTTTATCCATTCAAAAACTTTAATGTAAAATTTGCAGCCATTGTATTGATCCTGCTTCTTACGTGGATCAACAGTAAAGGATTAAAAACTGGTGCATGGCTTGGAACTGGTATTCTATTATTAGTATTTGCTGGTTTATTTACTATTATCTTTTTTGGTCTTAGTAGTGATCATTCAGACCTCGGAATGGCTTTTAAGATGGAAACGACCGATAACAAGCCAATAACATTTAGTGCTATGTTTACGGCAATGCTATCTGCATTCTGGGCTTACCAGGGATGGGCATCGGTTGGCTTTATTGGGGGCGAAGCAAAAAATGCAAATAAAAATATTCCACGTGGTATAGCAATTGGCGTTTTCACCATTATAGTAATGTATTTACTTGTAAATACTGCTTATCTATCGTTGCTTCCAATAGAAGATCTTGAAAAAGTAACAGCATCAGGTAATCAAATTGCAGCTATTGAAGCAGTAAAAATTTTTTGGGGAAGAAATGGTGAAATGTTTATTGCGATACTGATCCTTATTACAACGCTTTGTTGCAATCATGCAACAATTATTACAAGTTGCCGTGTTTATTATGCGATGGCAAAAGAAGGTTTGTTTTTTAAGAAAGCTGGCCAATTGAACAAGTATACTGTTCCGGGTAATTCACTTTTAATGCAATGCGTATGGGCATGTCTTCTTGTATTGTCGGGCACATTTGATCAGCTTACGGATATGATCATCTTCGTTGTATTTCTTTTTTACGGAGCTACAGCACTTGGTGTTTTTATATTGAGGAAAAAAATGCCTGATGCTCCTCGTCCATATAAAGTTTGGGGTTATCCTGTTGTTCCAGCTTTAGTAATTATTATTGCTGCAGCATTGTTTGTAAATACAATTGCTACAAAACCAAGAGAGGCAGGATTTGGTTTGATCTTAATGCTTAGCGGTGTACCGATGTGGTATTTCTTTAACAGAAAAAAGAAAATAGATAACTAGAATCTATAACCCGCGGCAAGACCAGGAATAACTCTTCCGCCTACATCCTGGTCTCTTGTGTTATATTCTTTAGTAACTTTTATTTGATAGCCATAGGCAATTGAAGGAGTAGTAAAAAAATGGTCGCCGAATAAAAAATGATAACCTGCTTCGCCGATAGGGGTAAACATCAAACTACCAAGGTTAGTTTTTCCTTCATAATTTTCAAAAGCAAATAATACTCTTAGCCCGATAAAGGGATTGCTTCCGCTTGTATTGTCTCCAAAACTATTTCTGAAACCAGCCCACATGCCATAACCTTTAAACCCACCATAAGAATCTCTTGCTGAAAAATGGTAAGTGATACCGAAACTGAAACTGGTTTTGTTATTGAAATTCTCATAACGAAGCCCGGCTATATTGCTTTTATATCCTTTGCCGATCGGCATCATATACTCGGCGCCTAATTCCCATGGATTTTGTGCTACGGAGGTTAATGTTAGGGTTGAGATCAGGAGGAATAGAAAGAGGTTTTTCATGAAGCTAAAACGTATCCGGGGCTGAATTATTTTTGAGAAAACTTCTTTTATTGCTCAATAGAATTGCCTTTGTACAAGAGTGCCCTTCGCTTTGCTATGGGTAAACTGTGCAACGAAAGTCAAATAGAAATTCAAATGCTGGTAAAAAAATTACTACTTATTTCAAATATTTATCAAACCAATTTACAAATTGATCAAATTCTGGTTTCATATCGTCAGGATTATGACGTCCGCCTTTTTTAATGATAAAATTATTTGTGACACCGGCCTCTTTAAGTTTTGCAACAAATGTTTGCGATTGTTGCAAAGGCACGACCATATCTGCATCGCCATGAATGATAAAGATTGGCGGATCATCGGATGAAACAGCATAGATGGGAGAGATCTCTTTACCAATTTTATTTCTTGCAGCTGTATCGGTTACAGGTTCATAGATCGCTGTAGTATTGTTCATGATCTTGAAATCAAATGCTCCGTAAACTCTTGCTTGTATTTGCGGTCCCCTGACATTTATCATAGCAGCTCCGGGGAAACCCCAGTTAAAAAAATCAGTTGGTGGAAACAAAACAGCTGCTGCCTGAACTCTTGAAGAAACTCTATCGACAGGATCGCTGGCAGTTGTATTTATTTTTTCATCAGCCGTTGCAATTGCAAGGGAAAGATGTCCACCAGCAGAACCTCCTTCAATACCTATATGATCAGGGTCGATGCCCAATTGCTTTGCCTTATATCGTATATATCTTACTGCTCTTTTCAGATCCTCGATCTGATCCGGAATAGCATATCTTGGTTGTGAGCCAAGCACGACCATAAAAACATTATATCCCTTGTCAAGGTATTGCCTCTTGTAATAAACGCCTCTTTCTATCATACCAAAATTGGAAAACCAACTGCCGGCCTGCACACTGATGATCGCTTTACCATTTAATTTTCCCTTTGGTTTTAACTGTGTCATCAATAATCCCATTCCATCTTTTCGTCCATAAACAAATTCTTCCTGTGGATATGTGTTAGCATCAGCTTGTTTTTGAACAGCGGCAAGCAATTGTTTCCAGCGTTTGTCTGAATGTAATGGTTCAAGTTCTTTAGCACTTTCAATATTTTTATAATCACTATGTGTAAGTTTTTCATTTTGCGAAAGCATATTGAGCACATAGAATGCGCTGTCAGATATGTTTGCCATCGTCCATGAAGAAGCAGAAGATATATACCTGTTGAAACCTGCGGTAGGGCCTTGTAATTTTATTCCCTCATTGTAAGAGATAGCAGAGCTTTTAAATTCTTTTGCCGCATAAAGAGAATCTGCCTTTCTATAAAACTGGTTTGCATTCTGACCAGTAGAAAAAAATGTTGTGAGAATGCATAGGAGAATAAGGGTTGTGTATTTCATACTAGGTTTTTAGAGGGATATTAAACTTCCTGTGTCCATTTATCTCTTTCGTCTGGTGAAAATTTCCAGGGAGCAAAATTATTTTCAACATTGCTGAACATAGCATTCCACTCCTGTGGTGCATTACTTTCTTCCATTACTAATGAACGACGAAGTTCAAGAATGATCTCGAGAGGAGAGATGGAAACAGGGCATTCTTCAACACATGCATTGCATGTGGTACATGCACGAAGTTCTTCAACAGTAATATAATTATGCAAAAGTTTTTTACCATCATCTTTAAACTCTTTGTTCGCATTTATATTTCTTCCTACATCTTCTGCACGATCTCTTGTGTCCATCATGATCTTCCTCGGCGATAAAGCTTTACCGGTTTGTGTAGCGGGACACGCAGCAGAGCAACGACCACATTCAGTGCAGCTATATGCATCGAGTAAATTTCTCCAGCTAAGATCAAAAACATCTTTGGCGCCAAAGTTTGCTGGCGGAGCTGCATCAGTTGGCGCCAGTTCGGGTTGCATGGCATATAAAACTTCTTTCTGAACAGCCGGCATATTTTTCATTTCGCCTTTAGGCTCCAGTCTCGCATAATACGCATTTGGAAAAGCAAGAATGATATGCAGGTGTTTTGAATAAGGCAGATAATTTAAAAATGCAAAGATGCCCACGATATGCAGCCACCAGGCTGTACGTTCAATAAAGATCAAAGTTGAAGACGGGATCGAGGTTAAGGATGAAGAAAAGATACCGCTGAAAAGAAAACTGCCTGTATCATAATAATGTTCGTTCCCTTGTAACTGCAATGCCCTGTCACTTGAATTTAATAATAAAAATAAAGTCATCAGTACGATCTCAGTGATCAGGATATTGTTCGCATCACTTCTTGGCCAGCCATTGAGATCTTTACTGATAAATCTTTTTAGCTTGATGATATTTCTTCTTATGAGGAAAATGACACAGCCAAGTGTTACAAGCACGGCAAGCACTTCAAAGGCATTGATGAGAAATGTATAAAACCCACCAAGAGGTTTTGCAAATAAACGGTGTGTTCCCAAAATTCCATCCAGCACAATTTCCAGCACTTCAATATTGATGATGATAAAACCTGCATAGACAAAAAAGTGCAGAATTGCTACCAGTGGATTCTTAAACATTTTCTTTTGCCCAAATGCAAGAAGTAAAACATTTTTCCAGCGTTGACTTTTATTATCACTGAAATCTTCATCCCGTCCTAACTTAATATTACGATTTATCTCTTTTACTTTTTTTGTAAACAGCCAGATAGAAACTCCTGAGACGAGAACAAATAAAACCTGTTGAACGATTTGCATGATCAATCAATTACATTTGCTAAATTAAGTGTTTAAAAGTATAATTAATACAATAGCTAAATTGATATGGCGACTGAAAAAAAATATATTCTCAGCAAAGAAGTAGTAGAAAAAAAACTACGCCGCATGGCGTTTGAAATATTAGAAAATAATATTGATGAAAAGGAAATCATTCTCGCCGGTATAAGAGAAAGTGGGAGTGTGGTGGCAAATGTGATACAGAAAATGCTTGGTGAAATATCCGCCATCAAAACAGAACTTATCACAATTACACTTGATAAAAATGCGCCAACAAATGTTTCGCTGAGCAATACATTTGACTTTAACGGAAAAGTTATTGTTGTGATCGATGATGTAAGCAATAGTGGTAAAACATTGCTTTATGCCTTGAAGCCTTTTATAGTTGCTCATCCGAAGAAGATCCAGACATTGGTGCTGGTTGATCGAACACATAACAGCTTCCCTGTGAGACCTGATTATGTCGGCTTATCTATTGCAACCACTCTGCAGGAACATATTTTTGTTGAGGTTAAGGGAGAAGAAGTAACAGGGGCTTATCTACAATAAGAGAACCACGATTTAAAGAAAGAAATGGACTAAAAATGTATAGCATGTACTTTAAACTTTCCATTTGACAGCTCCAGGCTAGGTGTGGGGAATTTAAAAGCATCAAGGATACCTAATAATAGTTTTACTCCTTTGCTGTTTGTTTTTATTTTACTGAAATTGACATCCGGTGCCAGGAACCACTGCCTGTATCTTTTTACATCTGTTCTGTCAACAGGCAAACCTGTTTCCTCATCGATCCAGACATTATGAAAGCCACCAAACATTCCATCGGCGCCATAACCGATCGCAACATTCAACCATGGCGGTATATTTGACCGGGGGAAAAATGACCTTAGGTTAGCGCTGAGCCAATATGTTTGACCGTTATAATCCTTCAACATTCTTTCGATCCAACTGCTACCAAACAACTCGTCTGATCTATCATTAAGCATTGAGTCTGAATATGTCTTGCGATGAAACGAAAATTTGAGTTGAATACGTTGTTCTTCCCATCCAACCTGCTGGCTTACGAATAATGCTGAGCCCAAAACATTTGCAGCCATATCACCCCAACTCCATCCCCACTTAGGTGAGTGAGCATCTAGGAGTTCTATCACAGTTAAATAAGCAGTACTGCTAATGCCACCGATCCATGCAGCTTTTTTAGGTTCAACGCCAGCCCATACCCACATTGCTGCAGATGCACGGCCCGCATTATAAGCTGCCCAGCTATGACCCACTTTATCCATCTGCAGCCATTCTCCATTATCGTTAAATGTATGAAACGAAGTTTTAGGATAGTCTTTGTACCAGGTATTATTGAAGATAACGATCGATGCTCCATATCCTATTACATTGAGTCCCCCGATAAACCATTGTCTTTTTCTTTTTTGCTCGGGAGTGAGATAATAATAAGGTGAATTTGTTTTTGCAATGGCAGATGGATTGGGTTTTATCGTATCATTGGACTGGGTTGATAGCTTTTCTGTTGTAACAAGTGTCGAAGTATCAGCTTGTGCATTTAGAAAAGAAGGAAGTAAAAAGAAAACTGTGAGTATGCAGAATAGTCTTGACACAGCACAAGAGTGCGACGCAAGGGACGATGAGTTTTGCACAGGTGCTGACTTCATAGAACAAAAATACGTTTCCTAATGCTTTTCAGTTTCAAATGATAAAATTCTATAACTTTCATCCCGATAGCATCGGGGCTAAACTATAACTTTTAAATGTTCAATAATGGAAGCAGTGATACAAGAGAGATCAACCAACTGGCTAAAAGGAAATTTTGACGCAGCAACTAAAGAAGCGATAAAAAAAATGCAGGCCGAAAACCCAAAAGAGCTGGCCGAATCTTTTTATCGGAATCTTGAATTTGGTACAGGCGGATTGCGGGGTATAATGGGAGTTGGCACGAACAGGATGAATAAATATACAGTGGGAATGGCGACGCAGGGTTTTGCAAATTATCTGAATCAAACTTATCCCGGTGGCCCGGTTCGTGTGGCCATTGCACATGATTGCAGGAATAACAGCCGCTTTTTTGCAGAGACAGTTGCCAATGTTTTTGCTGCAAATGGAATAAAGGTTTTTTTGTTTGAAGCATTGAGACCAACGCCTGAACTTTCATTTGCTATCCGTCATCTCGGTTGCCAGGGTGGCGTTGTGTGTACCGCATCGCACAATCCAAAAGAGTACAACGGTTATAAAGCATATTGGAATGATGGCGGGCAGTTAGTGCCACCACATGATAAGAATGTAATTAAAGAAGTGGAAAAGATCGCTTCGGTGGATGAGGTGAAATGGAGCGGTGGTGAAGCAAACATCACGATCGTAGGAAAGAAAATGGATGAAGAGTACATTGAAATGGTGAAGAGCTTAAGTGTTTATCCTGAAGTAATAGAAAAGCAACATGATCTTAAAATTGTTTACACGCCTATACATGGCACTGGTATTACAATGGTGCCGCAGGTGCTGAAACGTTTTGGATTTACCAATGTACATATTGTGGAAGAGCAAAGTAATATCAGTGGCGATTTTCCAACGGTAGTTTATCCTAATCCCGAAGAAAGTGAAGCAATGAGTATTGGCATGAAGAAAGCAAAAGAATTGGATGCTGATATTTTACTAGGCACTGATCCTGATAGCGACCGTGTTGGTATTGGGGTAAAAGATCATCATGGAAATTGGGTGTTGGTAAATGGTAACCAAACCGCCGTGCTTGCTTTTAATTATATGATCGAAGCAAGAAAAGCAAAAGGACTTGCCAAACCAAATGATATGGTGGTGAAGACGATCGTAACAACAGAACTGATCGATGAAATTGCAAAAGGAAATAATATTACCTGCTATAATGTTCTCACAGGTTTTAAATGGATCGCTGAACTGATAAGAGAAAAAGAAGGAAAAGAAAATTATGTGGTAGGAGGAGAAGAAAGTTATGGCTTAATGATCGGTGATAAAGTAAGAGATAAGGATGCCATCAGTGCTGTTGCATTACTATGTGAAATGGCAGCTTATGAAAAAAATAAGGGCCGCAGTTTATTTGCTAAACTTATCGATCTTTTTGTTCAATACAGTTTTTATAAAGAACATCTTATTTCAATTACTAAAAAGGGAATGGATGGTCAACAGCAGATCGCTGATATGATGACCGGGTTTAGAAATAACCCGCCAAAAGTCCTTGCAGGCTCTGAAGTTGTTCAATTACTGGATTATGAATTAAAAAAAGGAAAGAACTTAAAAACAGGAGAAGAGTGGCCAATAAAACTTCCCAAATCAAATGTGCTTCAGTTCATACTTGCTGATGGAAGCAAGATTAGTGCAAGACCAAGCGGTACAGAGCCTAAGATAAAATTTTACTTTAGTGTAAAAACAAAGTTGAACTCTGCAGCAGAGTTTGATAAAACGAATGCAGCATTAGATGAGAAGATAAAAGCGATCATCAGCGATATGAAACTTTAATATTGTTTTCTATTTAGCATAGCATCTTTAGTGAATATTTTACTGCAATGTCCGGCCCTTATCAAAATTATTATTCACTTAAACCCATCGCTATGCATGAAAGACAAAGGATCATTACAGTTATTATTGTTGTAGTTGTTTATAATCTTGTTGATCAGTTCCTCGTAAGAAGACACAACGGTATTGATGATTGGTCCGTCGGCATTTCAATTGTCATTGCCCTTGTACTTTATCTTATCTTAATATATTTCTTTGGCAAAAAGCATTTGAATTAAGAATGAATATAGACAACCTGTTCAAACCTACATATTCCATTGCTGCGCTTCGCATGATGATGGGTATTATTTTTTTACTTCATGCGGGGGTAAGAATTTACAATAATACGCTTCCCGGTTTTGGGGATTTTTTGGAAGGTAAAGGCTTTCCATTTGGATTTTACCTGGCATGGGCGGTTACATTATTTGAGTTAGCAGGTGGTGTACTTATGTTCTTTCGTTTTTTTGTAAAAATTTTCTGTATTGGTGAAATGATCATTCTTATTACAGGGATCATAACAGTTCATAGTGAAAATGGCTGGTTTGTGGTTGGCCGGTCTCTGAATGGAGTTGAATACAGCATTGTACTCATTACTATACTTACCGCTATTTTTCTTGCAGAAAGAAAAGCACAAAGAAATATCTCGCCTCTTTTATAATCTATTTTTTACCGGGCAAAGCAAAGGCTACATAAGCATCTCCGGATTTGGTTTTTAATTTACCGCCACCACAGGCAATAACCAAAAATTGTTTTCCATTTACTTCATAAACGGATGGCGTTGCAAAACCGGGCGACGGCAATTCATATTGCCACAGTAATTTTCCATTGACCTTATTATAAGCCCTTATCATTCCATCTCGTGAGGCAGCAATAAATAATAAGCCGCCTGCTGTTACAACCGGCCCACCATAATTTTCAGTTCCCGTTGGTGGAATTCCTTTTTCCTTTAACTCAGGATATTCTCCAAGTGTTGTTTTCCAAACATGTTCGCCGGTATTCAAATTAATAGCAGTGATCGTTCCCCATGGTGGTGCGATTGCAGGATATCCTTCAGGACTTAAAAATTTATTATAGCCTGCCATAGCATAAGGAACATTTCTATACGCATCTTGTGGTTGTGCAGATCGAATAAAATCCTTTAGCTGATCTTTTTTTGAATCAAGTATATAAGAAACGATCGCTTCTTTTTCCTCGTTAGTAATATAGTTGAATGATGGCATCATTCGCCGCCCGGTAGAAAGCAAAGACATGATATCTGTATCGTGATATTTTTCCTGTACATTAATTAATGTTGGAAAATTTCCTGTGCCTTTTCTATCAGCGCCGTGACAGCTCATACAATATTTTTGATAAAGCCGAACGCCAGCCTGTCCATAATTTTCTTTTAATGGTGGCTTCGGATCAACATCACGCATCGTCACAACCCACCCCATTTCATTACCGTTCACATAAAGCAAACCAGTTTGCGGATCATAAGAAGGGCCTCCCCATTCAGCGCCACCATCAAAGCCGGGCAATTCAACGGCGGGTTTCTTTCCAGGAGGTAAAAACATTTTTCCATAACGATACCCTTCCAGGTCTTTTTTCAATTTAGCAATTGACGAATCTGGTAAGTAAGGATTGATATCGCTTACAGAAAAACTTTGCCTTACAAATGGTTTGATAAAAGTGGGTATTGGCTGTGTCGGCCACACTTTTTCACCACTTAACTCTGTGGTAGTATCAACCGGCATTTCATCTATCGGGTAAATCGGATCTCCTGATTCTCTTTCAAAAAGCCAAACCATTCCATGCTTTGTCGTTTGCGCCACTGCATCGATCTTTTTTCCATCCTTTTCAATTATAACTAATACAGGTGGCGCAGGCAGATCCCAGTCCCACAGATCATGATGTATAAATTGAAAATGCCATTTGCGTTTTCCTGTTCCTGCATCTAAAGCAAGTAAACAATTGGCAAATAAATTCTGACCTTTTCTTTTACCACCATAAAAATCATAAGAAGCAGAACCGGTTGGTGCAAATAAAATTCCTCTTTCTTCATCAAGTGTGAAACCACTCCAGCTATTAGCACCGCCAATATGTTTATATGCTTCCGGGTCTTCCCAGGTTTCATAACCAACTTCACCCGGTTTGGGTATGGTATGAAATATCCAGCGCAGTTTTCCTGTTCTTACATCAAATGCACGAATATGTCCCGGTGCTGCAGCAGCGCCTTCATCCACTCTTGAGCCAAGTATATAAAGGTCTTTATAAATAATACCCGGTGATGTTGCCGTAACAAAAAGATCTGCAACTTCACGACCAAGATCATTGTGAAGATCAATTAACCCGCTGTCCCCAAAACTTCTTACCAATTGTCCATTTGTTGCATCAATGCAATGCAGGTAAGAACTGGCAACATAAAAAATTCGTTTATCACTTTTTCCATCTGTCCAATAAGTAACTCCACGACTATTATTCAAAACAAAATTCAGGGACATTGAATCAGGATTGAACTCCCATATCTTTTGTCCCGTACCAGCATGCAATGCAAAAAGCTTGAGAGTAGGAGACGTCAAATACATTATTGAATCAACAATAATTGGATTGCATTGTATTTGTGATTTATTGACTGTATCAGCATCGCCGGTATTAAATATCCATGCAGTTTGTAACTGACTTATGTTGTTGGTATCAATTTGTGCTAACGAAGAGTAATGAATATTTTCTTTGCTGCCGCCATAGTTATTCCAGGTTGTATATTCTTTTTCAGTTTGAGAACATGATATTATGAAAAAAAGAAATAAAAGGAGAAGGGAGTATCTCATTTTTGCATTTGATTTTTATTTTACTCCTTCCACCACCCATGCCTCTAAAGGACTTTTGAGATCTTTACTACCAAATTTTTCGGTAAGTACTTTTTGTACATGATCTTTAATAGTATTTACAAGAGAAGCATCTCTTTCCAATATTGCCATGTAAACAGGATTACCTTCTACAATTCCTTTTGCAAGATCACTTGCCGAAGGGCTAATGCCTTCTTTTTTAACCAATGTTGTTGTGATATTTTTAAATCCTGCACGTCTTGTAATGGTAGTTAATTCCCTGTCATCATACATTGAAAACGGAACGCTGTAAAACATTGGTGGATTGTCTCCGAAATAGCTTTCAATAACCATCCGTCCTTCATGAATGGCTTTAACAGTTTCCGCTTTATTCCATGTACTATAAATTAGTTTTCCTCCATGTCTTAAAACTCTATAAGCTTCTTTCAATCCTTCTTCTTTATCCGGAAAAAACATGATCCCAAATTGCATCACGATAAGATCAAATGAATCGTCATCAAAAGGAAGCTGCATTGCATCAGCCGGCATCCATTTAATTGTATCATTCTTCACAATATCTTTTGCTATAGTGATCATATCGGGATTGAGATCAGTAGCAGTTAATGTATCATGCTTTATTGATTTGGCAAGATGAGCTGTCACACGGCCTGTGCCGCAAGCGATCTCTAGTATGTCAGGATATTTCTTTCCTTGTAAACGGGAAACAAGATCAAGTGCATAAGGTTCGAATAAGAACGGTCCGAGGTATCGTTCATAGTTTGCAGGTATACTCCCTGCGAATGCTGCTGTTTTTTCCATTATAAAAAATGAATATTTAATTTTAAAAGATCTCTAGCCTAAAGGCTGAGGCAATTCAATGGGGCAATTTATCAGTCGAGAACTTTCTCAATGATCTTTCCGCTCTTTTTATTTTTTAAAATGACTTTCTTAGCGCCATAATGTGTCATTTCTTCTTTTATCAAATAGTTTTCACTGTCGTATTCGGTTAGGTGACTTTCCTTGGTGATACCCGTTCTTCCTCGCCAAATATCTAATTTAACAGGTTCCCATAGTTTTGTTTTTGCAGAACGATAGGCTGCATCAAGAATACAATTCACCACATAGCCATCATAAAAAGTTTCCTTTGGAGCTTTGTTTTTTTCCATAGCGTTGAACATATCCATGAACATGTGATTATAACCAAGTTCATTTAATTCATCACCGACAGGAAATAACCAACCAGTATTGCTCTCCGCTTTTTCGGAAACATAATCAGCGCCTTTACCCGTCGTAAACATTTCAAAACCTGTTCTTAAAAAACTATTTATCCAAATTGTTCCTTCCGTTCCCATTACTTCATCCCGCAGGTCCAAACCACCGCGAAATGTCCAACTTACTTCAAACTGTCCAATAGCGCCGTTCTCATATCTAACCAATCCGATAGCATGATCTTCCGCATCGATCGGTTTTACTTGTGTGTCGGCCCAGCACATTACTTCAACTGGTTTAATATCTTTTCCGATATAGCTTCTTGTTATTTCCACGCAATGACAACCAAGATCAAGTATACAACCACCTCCCGCTTGTTCTATATCCCAAAACCAATCACTATGCGGGCCGGGATGTGCTTCTCTTGATTTCGCCCAAAGTATTCTGCCTAATGCACCATTCTTTACACTTTCAGATGCTTTTATAAATTTGGGAGTATATACAAGATCTTCCAGGTAACCATTAAAGATGCCGGCTTTTTCAACTGCTTCCAACATTCGTTTTGCTTCTTCGCCATTTCTTCCTAAAGGCTTTGTTGTGATCACTGCTTTTTTATGTTTACAACAAAGCATCACTGCTGCTTCATGTAAATTGTTTGGTAAAGAGATACAAACGACATCCACATTCGGATGAGCGATCGATTCTTCCATATTCAATGTCCAGTGTTCACAGTTATAATCCTGTGCAAATTTTTTTGCCGATTCTTCGCGACGTGAGTAAACACTTACCACTTTGTCTTTGCTGCGATAGCCTTGCAGCGCATCAGCATAGAACCTGCCGATAAATCCAGAGCCTAGCATTGCGATCCTTTTCATATGGTTGATTTGTTTTGTTTTTACTTCCAACACAAAGTTCAATAAGTATTGGCAGCAATTTTGTTGTTTTAAAATGGGCCAAAAAGGTACGAATGAAAAGCGAAGTTGAAAAAACTTTCAAAGCCATATCTTCACATCTTTATGAGACCAACGGAAGATACATACCGGCATAAAGGCCTGAGGAAAAAATTGACCGACGTCATTCGCAATAAAGGGATCACTGATGAAAGAATACTTGAAGCTATTGGCCGGATTCCCCGCCATTTTTTTCTTGATTCAGCATTTGATGATGTTGCCTATGAAGACAGAGCTTTTCCAATAGGTGAGGGCCAAACTATTTCACAACCTTATACTGTCGCTTATCAAACTTTTTTGCTGCAGGTAAAACCTTTTGAAAAAGTTTTGGAGATCGGCACTGGCAGTGTTTACCAGGCTTGTGTTTTAGCAGAATTAGGAGCCCAGGTTTATACCATTGAACGACAGAAAAAATTATTTGACATCAATAAACAGTTTTCATTTTTAAAAAAATATCCCAATATCAAATTCTTTTATGGCGATGGATATGAAGGATTGCCAACTTATGCACCATTCGATAAAGTGCTGATCACCGCCGCGGCCCCGGAAATTCCTCAAAAACTAATTGACCAGTTAAAACCCGGCGGAATGATGGTATTACCGCTTGGTGCTGGCGATGTTCAGCAAATGAAACGAGTTACCAAGCTCGAAAGAGGTGCGATCAAAGAAGAAGTGTTTGATAATTTTTCTTTTGTGCCAATGGTGGAGGGGAAGAAGTAGATTGAAAGATGAAAGACAACGGCTACGCTTTGGCAATAGTTGTTCTTCAAACTCCAATCAAAGCCCATCTTGTCTTTGCGATAACCAATTGCTATATTTTTGTTTATAAACATTTCTCGTTTCTGTGTCTTTAAAAATAAAGTCAACACCGCCATCGTAAGGTGCTATTATAAGTTTCTTATCCACTGAAATGAAAAATGCTCTTAATTGATCACCTGCAATATCTCTGAGTATCCTGTCAAATTTATTTGGTTGCCAAACTTGTTTGCTAAACATTGGTTTATAAAATTGCCCTATTTCATACTCATTAGGTCTTAGTTTATTAAGGTCAATTGGATCTAGCAAAACAAAAGGAATCTTTGTTATAGAATTTACTTCTTCAATAGGATGCAATTCTATAGAGCTTTCTGAAGAATAACCGCCAGCTACTAAAATAAAATTTGAAGCATTTCCTAAAAGGTCAGTTATGATTTTATTCTGACGAGTAAGCAAAATGTTCCATTCTTCTTCGTTATCAGCATATCTTTTTGATTTTGGTAAACTATGAATTCGAAACCATCTGTCTGAGTAGTCGTGTCTGAAATAATGCTGTATTGGAATTGTGTCAGCAAAGTTTAAAGCCCAAAATGTGTTGAATTGTTCGGAAGTCATAGAGTTTATCTTACAATTACTGCAACATACGAATTATCTCAATTTACGAACCCATTTTTGCCATGTTCAAAAAATTGTCTTCATAGGAGACAATCTTTATCGAAATCAATAACGATAATTTATGTTCAACTCCTATTGGAGTTGAATATCATGGCAACGATTTTGTTTTTATAAGGATTAAACTCCTGCGGAGTTGTTATTGTCAGCCTGGTTTTCATTTTTGATAAAATAACTCTCCGATCTGTTCAATATCTAAGTTTACTCCAATTTGAGAATTGGAAAGAAATGAAATAACCAGATCATCGTCAGGATAAATTAATAAATAAGAACTACCACTAAATGAATCACCAGGATGATACCAGGTGCGATGTCCGTTTTTGTCTTTCCCAATGTACCAACCTAATCCATAACCAGTTTCTTTATTATCAGAAGTATGCTGTATTTGAAAAAGGGTCTTCTTCAACCTGTTGTCAATGTATGAACCGTATAATATTTCGCTACCCATTTTTATAAGGTCTTTACTCGTTGACAAAAGTCCGCCACCTGAATATTTGTAGCTAAAATCCCCCAGGTCATTTTCTTCTCCTGTGGCATCGTAAAATTTACTTCTGTTTGATATCTTGGTTTTAATATTATCACCACAAGTATTTTCCAAACCCAATGGCTTAAAAATGTTTTCTCCCATATAGCTCAAATAATCTTTGCCACTTACTTTTTCAATTATTGCACCGATCAAATTCCAGCCGAAGGTTGAATAAGAAAATCTTGATCCCGGTTTGAAAAGCAACTCATCGTTTTCAAATACTTTTAAAGCCTGGATTGAATTATCATAATGTTCAGTTCGGATATAGTCGTTCAAATTATTCTCATCATAGTCACGAAAACCTGCTAAATGTCCGGCAAGTTGCCGGATAGTAATAGGGAAGGCCTTTGAGGGAAATTCCGGAATATATTTTTGAATTGGAGAATCTAAATTTATTTTCCCCTCAGAAACAAGCTTTATCAACGCCAGTGAAGTCAATGACTTTGAAATACTGTTGATCCTGAATTTTGTTGAATCGGTAACATAAATATGGTTTGCAATGTCTGCATACCCCAAAGCACCAGACCAAATAATTTTGTTTTTCCTGCTAACACAAATTTGCATTCCATTTACTCCATATTGATCAATAAAGTCTTTACATACCTTTTCAGCTTTGCATATTGCTGAATTATCTATACATATCTTTTCCGCTTCTTTATTTGTATTGATGTCGGGATAATTACTTAGCGTTACTGTTGCCGCAACAATTCCATAGACTTTTTTCCATTCTCCAAAACTTGTCTCCCTAACGTAGCAGGTGTATTGCTCCCTTCCTGCTTTTGAGGTGGTAATGCCAATGAAAGTACCTGCCAGGTCTATTCCACCTTTAAATATTTCCCTGACCTCTTTTTTCCCATCAATTTCAACAGTGTCAAACTTTACCTTGTTGGGATGCTCGGCTCTGAATTTGTCATAGTCATTTTTGATAAGGGTTCTGTCTGTTACATCAAGCAGTTGTTCAAATGTTAGGAAAAAAGGTTTATCAATTTCTATATTCAAGTTTGAAAGATCAAATTCCATCCAGCCCTTTCTCATTGATGATTCAAACACTATGCTTTTGGTAAGTATGTCTTGACCGGGATGCCCTGTCAGATCGTCAACCTCATTTAAACGAACTCTGAATTTGAATGATCTAAGGTTGTTTCTGAAAATTCTTAATCTTGCTTTTTCAATGAATGCAGGAAATACAAATCCTTTTTTAATATTCGCTTCCTTGTTATCAATTAATAAAGAAATTGATCGTCCGGCATAAAGAGTATCTGCTTCTAAAACTCCCCCGTTAAAACCAGCGTTTCCTAATTCAAAAATTTTTGGCTTTTCTTTTTTTGTGCTGACAATAACCAGGCTTAAGGCAACTATTTTTTCATTCAAATAAATGGCAGCATTTTTTCTTTGACGCAAATAATTTATCGATATTATTTTGGCTCCAAATCCAACTGAGGATATTATCAATGTGTCAGAAAGTAAATTTGCAGGTATGTAAAGAGAGAAACTACCATCCGGATTTGAGATCGTACCAATATTATATTTCCTTAACCCGATATTGGCATAGGGTATTGGTTGTTGTGAAGTGCTGTTTAAAATTTTCCCACTTATAGTTTGTTGTCCAAATGAGTTCAGTCCACTAAAGAAAATGAGTATAAAGCTTACAAAGTTTTTAAATGACATAATAATATTGTGGCTTCAAAACTAAGTGTGAAAGGCAGAAAAATTTGTTAATGCCTTAATGGTTTAGTAAACCCAATATTTAATCCTGTGCTCATGATAGGCATGTTGGCGGTTCCAAGGTTTGTAAGAGGAAGCTTTAGATAAGGTTCAATCCGAATGCTTCCCGCAGCACCAATCTTGTGAGTATATCCTATACTAAAATTGGCAACAGAAAACCAGTTTTTTGTTTCTTTTGTATAACTGAGGTAATTATGCCCGCCGGGTTGATTGTTCTGTGTGTACTCATAATCATAATTCTCCGACCTCATGAGATAAGAAGATATACCGGTAGTTGCAAAAAGATTATGTTTTCCTGATATGATCGTGTACTTCATATTAACAGGCAATTCATAAAGACGACTCTTCCCATTCACAGCTGTTATCGTTATTCCGTTTGTTGGTGTATACCCTGGTGGATTGAAATATGTGCCATTATCATAAACTCTTTTTGTATCCCAAAGCAGACCGCTCTCTATACTCCATTTTTTATTGAATGCATACCCAATAATAAATCCCGCTGTTCCACCAGTCTTTGCTGATTGAAAATGTACTGAACTCAAGTCAACTCCGAACATAATGCCTGCATAAAATCCCTTTTCATTATTATTCCTGGTGTTTAGGTTCACTTTATTAGGCCCAGGCTCCAGTTGAGGGCTTAAATACTTTTTTTCTTCGTTAAGATTTGTTTCGATAAGAAAATGATGGATCGATTCTAAATTAATAGGATCAACTCCAAAATTTTCGCTGGTTTCAGGAATTTGTTGAACTGGCTGGCTAGATTGGTCTTTCGATTTATTTTTTACAGACCCCTTCGTTTGTTGATTGAATTGATCTGTAGTTGTGTATTTTTTTGATTGCTTTGATGTTTGTTTAGTAATAGAAATATTAGCTATCACATGATCAGCCGAATTGGTTGAAGGTGTTGTTGCAGATATGTTGTTCCTTAATTTTTGATCTGCTTCATTTCCAGTTAGGGTATTTTCTTTCGATTCCTGGGAATTCTTTGCTAAACCATCTTCACTGACTTTATTAGGCTGTTGAGAGGAAGGCAATTCTTTAATTGTGACAACAGAACTTTCTTTTGTAGATAAAAAGAATAAAAAAGAACCCGTAATAACAAGCAAACCAATTGTCAGTAATAAAAGGCCCTGGTTGTTATGAAACCATATTATGAATCGACGTCTTTCCTTTTTTTGTGGCATCTTTTTGTCAAGGATGGAATGCATATCATTCCATAAAAGATCTGCATCAGCAACAGGCAGCTGCTCAAGCTTCTTTTCAATGATGTTTTTGTAGGGTTGGTGCTTGTTCATGCTCTTTCTTTTGCTTTTAATAAATTCATCAAATATTTCCGGGCTTCACTTAAATGCCACCTGCTTGTTCCTTCACTTATCTTCAATAATTCTCCAATTTCCTTGTGATTATATCCTTCCGTTACATACAGGTTAAACACTGCCCTGGTAGTTGATGGCAAATGCTGTAACATGCATTGTATCTGCTGTGCTGTCATTCTTTGCAATGCTTCAGCTTCAATGGCTGGTTCATACTCTTCTTTCCATTCTACCGATATATTCTTTCTATTTTGTTTACGCAAAAAGTCTATAGCTGTACGGATCACGATTGTTCGCATCCACGTATATAGGGATGATTTATTCGCATCATAACTGTCTATTTGCTGGAAAACTTTTAGAAATCCGTCTTGTAACATTTCAACGGCATCTTCATCATTTCTTGCGTAAGATTTACAAAGCACCATCAATGATGAACAGTACTGCTTATATAGCAGTTCTTGCACCCGCCTGTCATTGAGGATGCAACCTTTAATAAGGTCATGTTCAGATAGGGTACTTTTAGGGAAAGACATTTGAAAATAATTATCATGAGGCTTTTAGGAATTGGAGTGTTACAGATCAGAAATACTGAAGGTTAAAAGTAATACCCGGAATTTGAAATTGCAATGATTTGAGGCTACAGATCGATCTGTTTTTCCATCCTGCAGCAGCCCTTTTTCCGGGCTGCCTGCAGTGTGAAAAAAGTTTACATAGAGGGGTTGGCTAATTTTAAAGTAGCCATAGGATCTGCAAAGAATTCAATTTTCATAGACATCTTTATATCGGCTAATGGGAGATCTACTATATATTAAGTTTCTACAGAATTCTTTTAAGTAATCATCAAGGCTCACGTAAATACATATACGCAGTTTGGGTGGCAAGCGTTGGAAAATAAGAATGTTTTTAGCAAGTTAGAGACTGGTCTTCAAGTATAAATACTAAAAATCTCATAACTGAATATATTGCTTAAAAAATTAAACCTGTCGATACTTGCACCTTCCCTATATAGAGTTTATTTTTGTACTTCCATCCTTGAAAGACCACGACTCTTAATCCCGTTACCTAAAAAACTAAATGATGCTCTTAACCCGCTCCGTGAAATTATTGGCATATATACTATTGCCACTCCTTATAGGATTTTTTTCGTGTAAAAAACATAAGCCTGCAGTAGATCCTCCCGATCCTCCAACTGAAACGCCTAGTGTTTATGAATCAATATTCACTTTACCTACTGTTTCTTTTTGCGGATCTGTTTTAACTTCAAATCTGAAAATTAAAGATGGCACCGATATAGGTACTGTAACTGTAGGTAATGATGCTTTTTATTTGTACTTAACTTATAATCTTAATGGTAACTGGTATATTGGAGATGCACATTCATATGCAGGAAGAGAATCAGCTATTCCCAGAAACTCAGATGGGAACCCGATTTATGGGCAATTTCCTGGCAAACAGCAATTAAATTTCTGTGATCTAAAGCAAACGTTCACTTTTCGGGTGCTTTTATCTTCTATTTTTTCAGATAACAATGCACTATGTTCGACAAATGAGCAGTTTTTTATTGCCATGCGAGCTTCTGTCAAACAATTTAGTAACGCAACAGATTGTACAGCAGGAACAGATCAGGCAGCATGGGGAGCACCTTTTTTAATTAATCCAGGTAATTCAAATGAATGGGCAACCGCTTTATATTATTGTAAGCAAGATTGTAGCATACCTACAATATCGTGGTGTGCATATTCGCAAGGTTACTGGTTCAGTAATCCTAATTCATTATGGTGTCAAAATGTAAAATTTGGAAATTTAGAAGTAAACAAACAGGATGGAGCTGCACTTTGGCCTCCACAAAACAACCTGGTAAGAAGAGCTTTCTTCCAGGGATCTGCTATACAACTCAGCTTGAACTGTGTTAATAGCGGTAATCCTATTCCTACTTCAATTGCCAGTGATTACAACAAGGTTGAAACTTTCCTTTCAACACTAACATATGCTGATCTGCAAAACGGAACATTTCCTGCAAGCACTGATACAACTGGTGTTCGGGCGGCAACCGGGAATATCGGAAGATGGATCTGCAATAATCATTGTACATCAAACCCAGATCCTACAGCGTGTACCGGATTTTAATCAAATAAATATATAACGTACTAAACTCTGCATAATGTGCGGAGTTTTTTTTGCAGCTAATTCTTTTTAGTTTCAACTTCAAATAAACTGTTCTAATAATTCAACTCTTTTTTCAATAGCAGGGTGAGTCGAAAATAAATTATCCCAGGAACCGGATTTACGATTTGATACCCGTGGATTATCAATAAACAATTGGGCTACGTCACGATTCTCAACCGCTTCGATATAAGGATCAGCAGATATCTTCTTTAATGCGCTGGCAAGTGCATAAGGTTTCTTTGTCATATCAGCAGCGCCGGCATCGGCCAGGTATTCTCTTTTCCTGCTTATACCAAAACGAAGTAACATAGAGATCAGGTAAGCAAGCGCAGTAACTATAATTGCAATAAGTATAATAGCTCCACCTCCTTTACTATCTTTTTTACCGCGACCTGCAAATCTCAGACTGCGAAAAGCAACTTCAGCAAGAAAAGCAAATATGCCGACGAAAATGATCGAGATAATTAAAACTCTTGTATCACGATTACGAATATGAGAAAGCTCATGTGCAATGACTCCTTCAAGTTCTTCATCATTCAGTTTATTGATTATCCCTTTCGACAATGTAACTGAATAACTTTTTTCATCAATGCCACTGGCAAATGCATTCAGCGAATCATCATCAATGATATTTATCTTCGGCATTTTCATGCCCTGTGAGATGCAAAGATTTTCAACAAGATTATAAACTCTCTTGTTTTCTTTCCTGTCTAATGGTTTTGCTCCTGTAGCTAAACGAATAAGCGTAGCATGTCCTGCCCATGCAATTAAAAACCAAATAACAACACCGATCAAAATAAAAGGAGCAAAAGAAAGAAACATCGCATTATGATCTATAGAAATCGGGTAATTATCACCCGGGTATTCTGAAGCATTATCTTTCGCAATAAAATAAATAATGGCATAGAACATTCCTATCAACAAAGCCGGGAATGAGATCAATAAAAGAAATGAATTAAAATTATTTCTTTGTATCTGCCGGTGAAGTCCAATGTATTTCATGTAATCTGCTACCGATAGCTATCGGGACTAAAATTTAATACTCGGTGGTTCTTCCATTCTTGTTCTTCCTTCCGTGCCAAGATCAAACATGATCTCACGTTTGAAACCAAAATTGTTGGCGATAAGATTAGATGGAAATGTTTCTACTGCATTGTTATATTCGGTAGTAGCGCCATTAAAGAATCTTCTTGACGCAGCGAGTTTGTTTTCTATATCACTTAGCTCTTCCTGCAACTGTAAAAAATTTTGATTTGCTTTCAGATCAGGATACGCTTCCACCTGTACCCGTAAACCCTGTAAGGCCGATGTCAATTGTTGCTCTGCCACTATTTTGTCATCAATTGTTTTTGCTGACATTGCTGCTGTTCTTGCTTCTGTCACTTGAGTAAGAACACCACGTTCGTGACTAGCATATCCTTTTACGGTTTCTACCAATTGTGGAACAAGATCATGCCGCTGACGAAGTTGTACATCAATATCTGCAAATGCATTTTGCCTACGGTTGCGTAAACTTACAAGACGGTTATAAAGACTTACCATCCATAATACGATGACAAGTATTACTACAAGCAAAATTATAAAGGGCATACTTATTTGTTTTAACTAAAATTAATGAAAAAGCAGTGAGATAAATAAAGATTAAATCATAGCAAAAAGCTATTGAAAGATGATTCTCAATATACATCTCCGGAAATGACTGTTTTTTTCTTACTTTCCCGAAATATTTATTACGTATGAGAATCGGGCCATTTCTTATTTCAGTTGTTATCACTTCCGGATTGGTTTATGGGCTTAATAAAAAATGGGGGGCAATTCCACCCATTGGTAAATTTTTAAGTCCGCAATTTGGTGTTTGGCAAAATGCCGAACCTGCTGAAAATGATTTTGGGGCAGATCTGAAATTTGCTGGCTTAAAAGGCAAAGCCGAGATATATTTTGATAACAGGTTGGTGCCACATGTATTTACTGAAAATGATGAAGACGCCTATTTTGTGCAAGGTTATTTACATGCAAAATTCAGATTATGGCAAATGGAATTCCAGGCAAAAGCAGCAGCAGGAAGATTAAGTGAAATACTTGGCGCCGGAAAAGATACAGCGATCTTAAATTTTGACAGGAATATGCGCCGGCTTGGAATGGTTTACGCTGCAAAAAGATCAGTGGAAGAAACTGAAAAAGATCCCGAATCAAAATCTGCTTGTGATGCATATACTGCTGGCGTAAATGCATATATAGAAACTTTGAAAGAAAGTGAATTGCCATTGGAATATAAGCTGCTTGATTATAAACCTGAAAAATGGGATAATCTCAAGATCGCTTTATTCCTTAAATACATGAGTCTTGATCTTGCTGGACCTGAGAATGATATGGAATATTCGAATGCAAAAACAGTTTTTGATGCAAGCGATTTCGATAAGCTTTACCCCATCACACAAGACTCACTTGATCCTATAGTTCCAAAAGGAACTGTTTTTCCAGAGCCATCTGTAAAAGTTGTTGCGCCAGCCAATGCTGATTCTATTTTTTCTTCATGGAAGAACAGTACAGTGATAAATGAAATAAAACCCGATAGGGATAATGGAAGTAATAACTGGGCGGTTGCTGGTAGCAAAACTCAAAGCGGCGCACCGATACTTTGTAATGATCCTCACCTAAGTCTTAATATGCCTTCATTGTGGTACGAGATGCAGTTGCATACACCAAATTTCAATTCTTATGGGGCATCATTTCCCGGGGCGCCGTCAATTATTATTGGTTTTAATGATAGCTGTGCATGGGGTTTTACAAATGCAATGAGAGATGTAAGAGATTATTATGAAATAAAATTCAAAGATGACAGCAAGCAGGAATATTGGTTCAATAATGAATGGAAAAGGGCAGAACTGCAGATCGATACTTTTAAAGTAGCGGGGCAAAAAGATTTTTATGATACAGTTGCTTATACAATTTTTGGCCCGGTGATGTATGATAAATCTTACTCTGGTTATAGAGCAACCAATGATAAATATTATGCAGTAAGATGGAAGGCACATGACCCATCAAATGAAATGATGCTCTTTTATAAGTTGAACCGCGCAAAAAACCTTGATGACTATAAAGCAGCTTTACCTTATTTATCCTGCCCCGGCCAAAATTGTTTATTTGTTGATAAACGTGGTGACATTGCCATCTGGCAACAAGCAGTTTTTCCAGCTAAATGGAAAAGACAAGGTGACTTTATAATGCCAGGAACCGATAGCAGCTATATGTGGCAAGGATATATTCCGATGGAGGAAAATCCTCATATGATAAATCCTGAAAGAGGTTTTGTAAGCAGCGCCAATCAATTGCCGGCTGATACAACTTATCCTTATTACATCGGTGGGCACCATGATCTGTATCGTGGTTATATTATCAATCGCTATCTGCGAAACATGAATGGTATTACACCAGCTGATATGCAAAGGCTGCAAACAGAAAATTACAATGTTCTTGCAGAGTTTGCGTTGCCGATACTTTTAAAAAATACAGATGAATCAAAACTGAGCAACGAAGAGAAAAAGTTTTTGGACATAGTCAAGAGCTGGAATAAAAGGAATGATCCGGAAGAAAAAGGAGTTGCCATTTTTAGTAACTGGTTAGATAGCGTGGAAGTAGAAATTTATTACGATGAGCTTTCAAAAGTTGCGGAGCCATTCGACTGGCCAGAGAGATATACTATGGTGGAAGCTTTATTAAGGGATTCCGCTTATTCATTTATCGATAATATTAATACGCCCAACCAGGAAACAACAGCGGATGCAGTGATGGCTGCATTTAAAAAAGCAGTACCTACTTTATCAAAAGCCGAAGTAAATGGTACACTGGAATGGTCAAGATACAAGGATGCTGGTGTTCGTCATTTACTTCGACTGCCGGCTTTAAGCAGATTCCATCTTATTGTTGGTGGCGGTCAAAATATTATCAATGCAACAAAAGATTTTCATGGCCCAAGTTGGAGAATGATCGTTCAGTTAACTGATAAGATAGAAGCATATGGTGTTTATCCCGGTGGACAAAGCGGTAATCCCGGAAGCAAATATTACGATTCATTTGTTGATCAATGGGCGGCTGGAAAATATTATAGTATTTGGTTTATGCATGGAGGTGATAAGTTGGATAAAAAAGCCAAATGGAAAATGACACTTGACAAACTTTGAAATTTCCCGATATGAAATTTTTTAATTCTGTATTACTAACTGCTTTATTAAGTTTTATTGCCGGTATTTATATTTCATATTGGTGGTTTTTTGCAGTTATCGCCTTTTTAGTAGCAGTATTGATCCATCAAAGAGGATTCAAAGCATTTTTTGCAGGCTTTTTAGCATTGTTTATTCTTTGGTTTGTATTAGCTTTCTGGATGGATTTTGCAAATGAAGGAGTGTTATCGGGAAAGATCGCTTCGCTTTTACCGTTAGGCGGATCGAAATGGTTGCTGATGATCGTAACGGCTTTTATTGGCGGATTGGTAGCAGGTTTTGCAGCGCTTAGCGGCAGTTACCTTCGTTCATCAAACCCAAAAAAATAATTTTGATAACCTGGTCTATGAAAATAATTTTTCAATTTTTAGTACTCATTTTAATAACTGCAACTTCATTTTCTCAAACAGTTTCAGGCATTGTAAAAGATGATAAAGGCAATCCATTGCCAAATGCTTCTGTTTTAATAAAAGATAAAAAAGGCGGCACAACCTGTAACAGCGAGGGAAAATATTTTTTGAATCTTTCTCCCGGTAATTATACACTTATCGCTCAGCATGTGGGTTATAAACGGGATGTAAAAAATATTAAGATCGAAGACAAGGATACCCAGGTTGATTTTCAACTAAGCATTGTTGATTATACAATGGAAGAAGTCATTGTAAAATCAGGTGAAAACCCGGCCAATGAAATTATCAAAAACACTATTCGCATGCGGCCAGTTTATCAGAAGCAACTGGATAAATTTATTTGCGAAGTTTACACAAAAGGGCAAATGCGACTACGTGACTATCCTAAAAAAGTTTTTGGTCAAAAAGTCGATTTTAATGATGACGGTGATACCAGTAAAAATAAGATCATTTATCTCTCCGAAACAATTTCTACTTATTCTGTAGACAAGCCAAACAACAGAAAAATAGAAGTTCATTCATCTAAAGTAAGTGGCAGCAGTGATAGCTATGGCCTGGCTGCGCCACAGTTTTATTCCATGTATGATAATAATGTACAGATCGGTACCAGTCTTAATCCCCGTGGGTTTATTTCACCCATATCAGATAATGCCACCAACTATTATAAATATAAATATATAGGTGCCTTTTTTGAAGACGGAAAACAAATAAGCAAGATACTGGTAACGCCGAAAAGAAAATACGAGCCGCTTTTTTCCGGTTATATAAACATTGTAGAAAATGAATGGCGCATTCATTCATTGAAATTAGAATTGAGAAAAGTAAATCAAATGGAATTCCTGGATACTTTGGTTCTGGAACAATTATATGTGCCTTATAGCGATAGCTTGTGGGTCTTGCATAACCAGGTCATTTATCCTTCTATAAAAATTCTCGGGATAGATGTTCATGGAAGTTTTGTAAATGTTTATTCCAAATTTGATCCAGATCCGGATTTTAAAAGAAACTATTTTGACAACACTATTTTAAAATATACTGACAGCTCCAACAGGAAGACGCCTACATATTGGGATGAAGTGCGGCCTCTAAAGCTACTTGATGCAGAAACACTGGATTACCGAAAAAAAGATAGTATAGAACAATTAAGCAAAAATCCTGCTTACTTAGATTCAGTTGACAGGGTTAACAACAAGATAAAAATAATGGGCCTTTTGCTTACCGGGCAAACAATTAATAAAGAAAAAAAGAATGTATCGTATTATTTCCGGCCGATAACTGATCAAATAAATTATAATATCGTGGAAGGATTGACACTGAATCTTTCGAGTACTTACACAAAAAAACTTGACTCTACTATTGGCAGAAGATCCATTCGCATCACGCCAACAATACGATATGGATTTACTAATAAACATTTTAATGCATGGTTAAGCACTTCCTACACTTTCGGAAAGAAATATGTTACTTCTATAAATCTTTCCGGAGGAAAGAGAGTTTTCCAGTTTAATAATGCAAGCCCGATAGGCGCAAGGAGTAATACTTTATCAGCTTTATTAGGGGGAAAGAACCTGATGAAATTGTATGAAGCATGGTATCTCCGTGCATCGTTTGTAAAAGGTATTGGGGAGGGTTTTACCTGGAGCGCCGGTTTTGAATACCAAAACAGGATGCCTTTAGACAACACAACCGATTATTCTTTTGTCAAGGATGAAAAGAAAGAATTTACACCAAACTATCCAACAGAACTTTCCAACGAAAATATTATGCCGCACCAGGCTCTTGCTTTGAATTTCGGACTTACATGGCAACCCGGTGCCAAGTACATAGAATTACCAAATCAAAAAATTAATATCGGTTCTAAGTGGCCCACTTTTATTCTGGGTTATACCCGCACATTTGATGAGATCATTGGAAGCGATGTGAATTATAGCAGATGGCGTTTTGCTATAACTGATGTTGTTCGTTTCAAACTTGCCGGTCAGTTTAATTACAGGGTAGGTATGGGAGGTTTTATTCATAACGAAAAAACGCAGATCCCGGATTACCAGCATTTCAATGGTAATATCTCGCATATCGCCACTGAATATCTTAACAGCTTTCAACTTTTACCCATCTATGAGTTTAGTAATATTTCCAAATTTTATGTCTCGGCACATATTGAGCATCACTTTAATGGATTTCTAACAAATAAAATACCCGGCTTTAGAAAATTAAACTGGTACCTCGTAGCCGGTCTCAGTACTTTCCACTATGAAAAAACAAATTATCTTGAATATTTTGTCGGGCTTGAAAACATCCTGAAAAATTTGCGTGTTGACTATTATTTTGGTCGTAAAGACGCTAAAAAGTTTGATAATGATTTTCGTATCGGATTTTCAAAACGCTTTGGCGTGGGTCGCCGGAGTAATGATGATTAAAATCAGCTTTATTTAATCTCCCTGTTTTATCTTTGCTGCGCTTTAGAATTTTGCCCAACCTGCAATTGGGTCCCGACAAGTCGGGATAAAATTTAAAAATATGGCAGCATTACACAATCGTGTCTCCCGAAAGGAGTTGAAAGAACTTATTAAGAACGATCCAACACCACGCATTACCATTTCGTTTTATTGTTATTTTAAAATTGATGATCCTGCACAATTCAGGAATGATCTTTATCGTCATTTAAAAGAATTAGGCGTACTGGGAAGAATTTATGTTGCTTCCGAAGGCATCAATGCACAGATTAGTTTGCCCACTTCAAATTTTGAAGCATTCAAATCTTATCTCTATTCAATAGAACCGCTAAATGGACTTCGCCTTAATGTTGCTGTAGATGATGATGGAAAAAGTTTTTATGTACTGGATATAAAAGTTCGAAATAAAATTGTTGCTGATGGCATTAATGATCCTTTATTTGACATGGCAAACAGAGGTCGTTATGTCAATGCAGAGCAATTCAACAAACTGACCAACGACCCTGATACGATCGTGATCGATATGCGGAACCATTATGAGTTTGAAGTTGGTCATTTTGAAGATGCGATCGAAATTCCTTCCGATACCTTTCGGGAACAATTACCGATGGCCGTTGATATGATGAAAGAAAATAAAGAAAAAAATATCATCATGTATTGCACCGGTGGCATTCGTTGTGAAAAAGCCTCAGCTTACATGAAACATAGTGGGTTTAAAAATGTCTTTCATTTAGAAGGTGGCATTATTAATTATGTTAACGAGGCAAAAGAAAAAAATCTTGATATAAAATTTCATGGAAAGAATTTTGTGTTTGATCAAAGGCTGGGAGAGAGGGTAACAGAAGAAATAATTTCGCAATGTCATCAATGCGGCAAACCCGCAGACACACATGTGAATTGCGTGAATGATGCCTGTCATTTATTATTTATTCAATGTGATGAATGCAAAAAGAAATATGAAGAAACCTGTAGTAAGGAATGCCAGGATTTTATTCATCTTCCCGAAGAAGAGCAAAAAAAATTAAGAAGCGGGATAGATAAAGGAAGGAATGTGTTTAATAAATCGAAACAACTCATAAATAAGAAATTTCAGAAATGACGATTTGATGTTTTACCGCTAAGATTATTCTTTCATGTTTTCATCATTTGTATATCTTTAAAAAAACTGTGATGTATGAAACATGGTCCAATTATTCTTATTGAAGACGATGCAGATGACAAAGATGTTTTCCAGGATATTTTGAAAGATCTAAAAGTCTTTAACCCGGTCGTATGGTTTAAAGATTGTGACGAAGCTTTTGCTTATTTGAAAACAACTTCTGAACAACCATTTCTTATTTTATGCGATGTAAATTTACCCGGCTTAAGTGGAATTGAATGTAAAAGTCAAATAGATGACAACAAAGAGCTAAGAAAAAAAAGCATCCCATTTGTTTTCTGTTCTACTTCAGTTGATCAAAAAACAGTTGATGAAGCATATACAAAAATGACGGTACAAGGTTATTTTCAAAAAAAGAATACATATGCTGAGCTAAAAGAAACAATTAAACTAATAGTTGCTTATTGGGAAGAATGTAAACATCCTAATACCAGGTAGGCGAAGAACAAACTAAACCATTCACCAAGCTTTTTCAACTCAACATTACCGCCACTAAAATTATTTCAACTCTTTTTCCAACGAAAAGACCTTTATTCTTTAATAATGCAGCTCGTGGAATAACACCGCTTATAAAAGAGCACCCTGAAATATAAGCCCCTTCGAACTTGAATCTGTTTTTTTGTTAATTTCGGTTAAACCTTAAATTTCATTAACCATGAAAACATTACTGCTTCTCTTAGCTTTTTTTCCACTTTTAATACAAGCCCAAAGTGTAAAAGCCAAACTTGGCACAGGCGGCAGCTTTATAATATTAAACAATGGCACACCAGGAATAGATGAATTTGTTAAGCTACTAATTAAAGAAACCGGAGAAGTAAACTGGTACTTAGACGGACAAGACCTTTTTATTCGCGATGGTTTTTTTGACGCTTTCGGGACCGGAGTACTTCATAAATATGACTTCATGCATATTGATGGCGTAAACGGCCGTATTGGTTTTAATATTTTAGGTGGTAAGTCAGATGGAAGCCTGGGTGGTGAAAACAATTTGCCGTTAACCAGTTCTGTAACCCTTATGGGTAGTATTGCTACTAAAGTAAGGTTGCTGGATGGAAGTAGTAATTATTTGATTCAGCAGGATGATCACGTCATGATCATTGACAAGACTATTAATACTACTTCTGATATGGTATTGTCTCCTGTGGCTACCTCCCGGGGCAGAGAGTATATATTTAAAAGAAACGAGAGTAGTGTAGGTAAAATTATTGTGAAGCCTGCTCCGGGAGAAAAATTAAACGGAACCGTAGATGGTTCAATTACTTTAGGTGCCGATAATTCAACTCTTGAAGTAGTTTGTGGGCCTGATAGTTGGTGGGTGACTTCTGAAATCTCGGTTACACAAACAGCGCTAGTCACTACAACGTCAATCACAGCATCAAATAAAAGTCTGATCGAGGCAAATTTTACCAGTGCTAGTCAGATTATTGATATAAACCTTCCTGCAGCTGCAGATCATGAAGACAAATTGTACACAATTAAAAGAAATGCGAATGGCGTTATAAACTCAGGGAATGTTTTAAGAATTGTTCCAGCAAGTGGGGAAAATCTTGATCAAAGCACTTCTGCTTCGCCTTATTTAATGGAGAATGATTTTGAATCTATAACTGTTCGTAGTAATGGCACGAGTTGGGTTATTCTAAATAAATACAGGCCTGAGAATGCAATTCGTGAAGTAAGCGCCACTTCTACTATTGGTTCGTCAGATAAAACCCTCCTCATTCCAAACACATCAACTATTAATTTGACTTTACCCGATATTACGACTGTCCCGGTTGGAAAAACTATTACCGTTAAGCGAAAAGCAGGAGGTACCGGAATAGTTACTTTATTAAAATCCGGAGTGGCAGTTGAGGGAGCCGCGTCATTAATAATAGATGGCACTACGTTATCTACTGTAACTGTTCAGTCTGATGGTGTGGAGTGGTGGGTTATCTCTAAATTTTAAAAGATGAAAAGACTTATGATCTTAATGGCTTGTCACCAACACTTTTATTTTTCCAGAAGGCCTTGCCGCAATTCAACAATTTGAAAAAGCTACATGAACCTTTTTGAAATTCGATCCTTAATAAAAATTACAGGTATGAAAAATCTACCCATGTTTTGTTTGGCCGCTTTGTTTTTTTGTAACGCACAGGCACAACTAACTGTTGACCCGGGTAGCAGTTTAACTATTCAAAGCGGAACTCAGTTATATGGGGATGGGTTAACACTTATCCCATCGGCTGATTTTATCATGAGCAATTTTACCCTGAGCAGATCGGCTACTGCTGTTCACACCCCGGTTAATCCCTATATCGCCCGGGTGTACCAGTTCAGCAATACCAGCAACGCTTTTTCAGGATCGATACAAATAGACTATACCGATGGTGCGGAACTGAACGGTCTTGCCGAGGCAAACCTTACCCTTAATATTCACAACGGTACCTACTGGGCTCCATACCCTGCCAGCACCCGTGATGCCAGCAATAATTATGTTCTGACCAATGGCCTTAGTGGCATTACCTTAAATGAACTAACACTTGCCAGCCAGTTTGCCCCCCTTCCGCTTACCTGGTTGTCGTTTACAGCTATAGCACAAAACAACAGCCAGACGCTGTTGCAATGGGCCACAACTCAGGAGCAGAATACAAAAGATTTTTACATACAGCACAGTGCAGACGGGATAAACTGGGTAACCATCGGCACCCTTCCGGCAGCGGGTAACAGCAACTCTACCAGCCATTATAATTTTGTACATACCAACCCCATAAAAGGTCTTAATTATTACCGTATTAAACAAACAGATGTCGACAGCCGCTACAGCTACAGCCTCGTTAGAATGCTATCATTCACAAGGGCCCTGCAGGCATATACCATGCTGGGAAACCCTGTTAACAATAACATACTGACCTTGCAGGTAAATGAAGCCACCAGCCTTGCACTATATACTGCTGATGGCAAATTGCTGTGGCAGAAAAACGTTTATACCGGAACCCAAACCATTGATGTAAGCCGATATGCCAAAGGAATCTATTGGTTAAAAACGAATACCACGACACAAAAAGTAGTGATACAATAAAACAATCTTTAAAACAAACAGGAAGCATTACGCTTTTGTTGGTATGAAGAGTTGATTATCCAGCGAAGCCTCACAACAACCGATTATATAAACCATTCTCCCAACTTTTTCAACTCAACATTACCACCACTGAAAATTATTGCAACTCTTTTTCCAGTAAAAAGAGTTTTATTTTTTAATAATGCTGCAAGTGGAACAACACCGCTTGGCTCAACTACTAATTTCATTCTTTCATATACAAGTCGCATAGCAGCGATGATCTCTTCATCACTTACTGTCAAAATATCTTTTACATGTTTGCTAATAATGGGAAATGTTTTATCGCCAAGTGTAGTAAGTAAACCATCGGCAATCGTTTTTACAAAAGGAGCTTTTTCGATCTTCCCATTTTTTATAGAAAGTATTGCATCAGCGGCACCTTCAGGTTCGCCGGCATAAACAATTGTAGAAGGAGAGAAGTAATGAGCACTCAATAAAGTTCCGCTTAACAAACCGCCGCCGCCAACCGGAGCAATAATAAAGTCAAGCGGTGGGATTTCTTCGATCAATTCTTTGGCGCAGGTTGCTTGCCCGGTTATTACTTCATAATTATTATATGGATGAATAAACTCTGCACCGGTTTTATCAACCACGTCCTGTAAAGTTTTTTCTCTTGCCTGTTGATTAGGTTCACAAAAAAATATTTCGGCACCATAGCCCTTTACTGCATCCACTTTTACTTTAGGAGAATTATCAGGCATTACAATAAATGCTTTTGTTCCTACTTCCTTTGCCGCATATGCAATTGCCTGTGCATGATTGCCCGATGAATGAGTAGCAATTCCTTTTTTTCTTTTTTCTTCCGGCAAGGATAAAACAGCATTCATGCCACCACGTATTTTGAATGCACCGATCTTTTGAAAATTCTCGCATTTAAAAAATATTTCTGCTCCGGAAACCTGATCAAGAGTTTTTGAAGTAAGCACAGGAGTTTTATGAATAAAAGGTTTTATTCTTTTATGTGCTCCTTCTATATGTTGCTTTGTTATTTCCAAAATTGATTTTGTTTAATTTTTATCTCAGCACTAAAGCCCGAGCAAGTCAAAGTGAATTGCCCTGTCCTTTGACCAGGAAGAAATAAATTAGTCAGCAGACACCCATTTTAAACAAACAGGTTTTGAAACTTTTATTCTTCTACCTGAGTCGGTAAGCAAACCTGTTTCTTTATCTCTTTTGAAAATAACTATCTCATCGCTATTTTGATTTGCCACTAAAAGAAAATTACCGGTTGGATCAAAATTAAAATTGCGAGGCGATTTTCCTAGCGTTGACTGATGATCTATCCATTCAAGTTGCCCATTACTTTTATCAATACTAAAGATCCCGATCGTATTGCTTTCGCCCCGATTTGAACAATACAAAAACTTTCCATCGGGAGAAACATGTATATCGGCACTCCCAACAGCGCCATTAAATTCTCTTGGCAATCCTGAAATATTTTGTGCTAAACTTAAATAACCATTCTTTTCTATTTCATAAACAGATACCGAACCAGTAAGTTCTTCCATCAGGTATGCATATTTGCCATTTGGATGAATATCTATATGTCTTGGGCCGGCACCGGCTTCTGTTGCTACAAATGGAGGAGTGAATTCTTTCAGCTTACCGGTTTTATTATCCAAATTATACAACATCACTTCATCCAATCCGAGATCGGGAACATATAATGTTTTATTATTCTTGTTTAAAACCGTTGCATGCACATGCGGACCTTCCTGTCTTTCTGAATTTACACTGCTGCCTTCATGCTGTATAACCTGTACTGCTGAATCAAGACTACCATTTGATCGTACTGGTAACACTGCAAGAGAACCGCTACTATAATTTCCAACGATCACCCATTTTCCGGTTTTGTCTATCGAAACATAACAAGGATGCTTGCCACCGGATTCTTGTTTGTTTATAAAATTCAATTTGCCAGTTGTCTTGTCAAATGAAAATGCAGCAACATGACCAGTAACTGTGAACCTGGTACTGTCTGCGTTTTCGTTTACAGCATATACATATTTCTGATTGGGAGAAATGGCGAGATAGGAGGGATTGGATGTTTTTACAGAACTTACAAAACTATTCTCACCTGTTTCCGTATTGAATTTATAAACATATATCCCATCGTTTGTACCCGAAGTGTAGGTTCCTATTATTAAGAACTGCTCTTTTGATTTCTGAGCGGAAAGGTTAGCGCTAATACTAAGAATAAGAAAAACTAATAGTGATTTTATCATTTTAATTCTAAATTTTTAAAGAAGCAACATACTCTGACAGTGTTGTAGAAGGTTTACCAAGCTCATCCCATGTATTTTGACTTTCAAATTTCTCCGGATATTTATTAAGTGCTTCACAAATATGATAAGCATAATTCATTCGTTGGTTAAAAATGCCGAGATATTTTAATGGTGCCAGCGGAGCCCTCATGATCTTTATTTTTGATTTAACATTCTCCGTAAAAACTTTAGCTGCTTCATCGGAAGTAAAGGGTTCTAATCCTTGTATATTATATTCCTGGTTTGTGTCGCCTGCTTTTTTCATTGCCCACGCCACTTGTACACCATAATCTTTTGCGGCAATAAACCACATCGGCGCTTCTGACTTTCCCGCTAGCATTATTCTTGTTCCCTGCAACATTTGTTTATCCAGGCATTCCATAAATGTAGAAGGATAAAATATGGTGTAGTTCAAGCCAGACTTTTTTATTGCATTCACGGCTGCGTGTTTTATTTCAAATGCCCACCATTTGAATCCATTCGTTCCTTCGTAATTTTTTATCAGCGAAGAAAGATAGACGATGCGTTTTACACTTGTTTTTTTAGCGGCTTCAATAATATTATTTACTCCTTCTCTTTCGGGTTGCGGTTCATTTTTCTTTGATGATTGTGCAACAGATAGGTTTAAGTAAACGATCTCTTGTCCTGTCATAGCTTTTTCCAATGAATCAATATCAAACACGTCACCTTTCACTACTGCTGCCTTGGGAAAAAGTTTTTGCATTTTTTCAACATCTCTTGCCAAAAATGTTACAGGGAAACCAGCTCTCAATAATTCAAGAGCCACCGGTTTACCCAACATACCTGATGCGCCGATAAATAATATTTTTTGCATATAGAGAAATTAAAAAAACAAAGGTATCCCTTTCATTGCTTGTAAAAATAATGCCGAAGCAAGAAGAAAATATACGACAGAAAAAAATATAGTTTGCTTTTTTGTTTTAGCAAAATAATTTCCAAACAATGGCAGAACTTGTAACGAATGGATGCCTACAAAATGTGCAATTCGAAGATCACCATACCGGTTACTCCAATTTACCAATGGCAGTCCAGGTCCACCATCAGGGCCGCCGATCGTATGCTTTAATAAGCCTACCATTAACCCACCTTCCAAAGAAAAAATAATAAAGAACAATAAACCAAGACGAATACCCCACACATAAGGAGTTGAAATGGAAAATTGTTTTTGCCTGAAAAAAGAGATACAAACAAATATGACTGTAATAGTAAAAATTGCGATCAACATTCCCATTAAGTTAAACACAATACCGTTCAATGTTGATGTTGTGTTGAAATGTGAAGTGGTGTTTCTAAGTGCCTGCGCTATGATCAAGCCGTTCTCAAAAAACATCGTTATTACTATCAACCACGAATAAGCTCTTATTTTTTTAGTACTGTTGAGGTAATACAATAACCAGCCCATCGTAAGAACCATAATGCCAACAGAAGAATAGAATTTAAAAGGCTTTAACCATCTGTTTACGCCGAGAATTTGTGTTTCTTCAAATGACATTAATACCAGGCAAACTATTGCGACAGCAAGGTTGAATAGACCAAACCAGAACAACAATGCATTTCTTCTTTTTAACTCAATGAAGAAATTCATAAAAATGATTTAATAATTCGCAGCGAAATATTGTTTTGTTTTTATCCATCTTACTAACAGGTATAATAGCAAACCAATAGGTCCAAGCATGAAAGTAAGCAAGAGACAGGGAATTAATATCCAATGTTGAATGTTGTATTTCTGCGCATTCTTTTTTATCCAAATACCTGTAAGCAGATCAAAAGCGAGATAATGTACCCAACCTGCAGTAACAGCAGTTTTATCAGTAAATAATTCCATTACACCATTTAATGAACCGAACTTTTCGAAATCTCCGGGAGTAAATACCTGGAAAATAAGCCATGCATAAACAATAGCGAACAATGTAATTATTATACCAATTAGAAACTTATCAAAACCACTCCAGAAAGGACTAATAATAAGCAAGACGATCCAGCCCCCCATCGCAATAGTGCTGCAGGTTTGAAAAATAGAATCAGGTGACATAGTTTAAATTTTTAGGTGGAATATTTATTCAGGGATGAAATGATCCGCTTGTAAGTTTCATCATCACTTAATTTTTCCGCAATAAATTTTTTCCCGATCACTTTTTCATAGAGCTCAATATATCGCTTTGAAATTGTATCTACCCATTCATCGCTCATTCCAGGAACTGTTTGTCCTTCTTTCCCCATAAAATCATTCGCAATCAGCCATTCTCTTACAAATTCTTTACTTAATTGTTTTTGACGTTCGCCGGTTTCTTGTCTTTCTTCAAAACCTTCTGCATAAAAATAACGTGATGAGTCCGGAGTATGAACCTCATCCATCAGGTAGATCTCACCATTTAATTTTCCAAATTCATATTTTGTATCAGCGAGTATCAATCCTCTTTTTGCTGCGATCGCTTTTCCTTTTTCAAAAAGATGAAATGCATATTGACTAAGCATGGTCCATTCATCTCTTGTAGCCAATCCTTTTTCAATTATTTCATCAGGTGAAATATCTTCATCATGACCGGCATCAGCTTTTGTAGAAGGAGTGATAATAGGTTCGGGAAAAAAGTCATTTTCTTTTAAGCCATCAGGCATTGTAGCGCCGCATAATATTCTTTTGCCTGAATTATATGTTCTCCATGCATGACCAACAAGATTGCCACGGACAACCATTTCAATTTTAAATGGCTCACATTTTTTTCCGGTCGAAACATTTGGAGCAGGCACATCGACCAACCAATTTTTACAAACATCATTTGTTTCGGCAAGCATATAGGCCGCAATTTGATTCAGCACCTGGCCTTTAAAAGGAATAGGGCGGGGCAGGATGACATCGAATGCTGATATACGATCGGAAGCGATCATCACCAACCAATCATTGCCTATAAAATAAACATCTCTTACTTTTCCTTTGTAAAAATTCGTTTGATCCGGAAAGTTAAATTTAGCCATGCCCGAAAGTAAATTAGCTGATAAAATTTGCCCAATAACAGGCTGTTCAAGATTTCAACAATTTATCCTTAGTGTCTAAAAATTAGATTTTTACATACAAATTACTATTCTTACTTTTCCATCACAAATTTGTAAAACCAAAATTATCTAACATGAGTAAAAGCCTGCGCTTTACGGCTGCTTGCCTGATTACTGCATTATTTTCTCTTCAAGCTTTGGCGCAAACCGTAACCATCAGCGGAACTGTCCGCAATTCCACCACAAAAGAGGGGGTTCCTGCTGTTTCTATCGGTATTAAAGGAACTTCAACTGGCACTTATACTGACGATAAAGGTGCCTTTTCTATTTCTACTACGTCAAAATTTCCGCTGACCTTAGTGTTTAGTTCCGTTGGATTTGAATCAAAAGAAGTGGAAGTCAGCAACGCCTCATCTACTCTTGAAATTGATCTTGTCTCTGTTTCAACTCTCGGTCAAGAGGTTGTTGTAGCCGCAAACCGTACACCACAACGAATTATTGATGCTCCTGTAACCATTGAAAGATTGAGCAGCTCAGCGCTTAGAAATGCTGCGGTTCCAAATTATTATGAAGCATTAGCTAATCTGAAAGGAGTGGATATGCATACGGCCAGTTTAACATTTAGAACTGTTACTACCCGTGGCTTTCTCTCAAGTGGTAATAACAGGTTCAATCAATTAATAGATGGTATGGACAACCAGGCGCCGGGTTTAAATTTCTCCGTTGGTAATATTGTTGGTCTAACAGAACCCGATGTTGCAAATATGGAACTTTTATCAGGCGCATCTTCTGCGTTGTATGGTTCTGGCGGTATGAACGGCACTTTACTTATTAATAGTAAGAACCCATTTCAATACCAGGGATTAAGTTTTAATATAAAGCAAGGCATTAATCATACTGATGGCAAACAAAGAAAAGCGGCTCCATTTTATGATTGGTCATTACGATGGGCAAAAGCTTTCAATAATAAGTTTGCTGTAAAACTTACAGCACAAGTTATGAGTGCACAGGATTGGCAGGCTAACGACTATGATGATGTTGCAAGAACAAGTACCAATAGTAAGATCAAACCGGGAGGCAACCGGTCCAATGATCCTAACTATGATGGCGTGAATGTTTATGGTGATGAAACAAGTGCAAAACTAGATTTTGCAACAACGGCTTTCGGAGCTCAGTCATTATATGCAGCCGGGCTTGCTGCAGCGGGTGTCCCTAATATTGTTCCCACACTCGATGCAATCATTCCCACGGGGGCTACATATGCGCAGATGCAAACAATTTTAAATTCTACTTTTACCGGTCCGGCAGCTGCTGCAATTCCTACTATCAATCAAATGCTGCCTTTTTATTGGGGACTAAGAAATAACTGGTATGCAAATAATCAATTCGTATCCCGCACAGGTTATAATGAAAGAGATCTTGTTGATTACAATGCATTAAATTTTAAATTCACTGCAGGTTTACATTATAAAATAACCCCGGGTATTGAAGCATCATGGAATACATATTGGGGAACGGGAACTACCGTTTATACCGGCGCTGATCGTTATTCTCTTCGCAATTTCATTATGGCTCAGCATAAACTTGAAGTACGTCATAAGAACTGGTTTGTTCGTGGATATACAACACAGGAAAATGCTGGTGAAGCTTACCAGGCTACTGCTTTGGGTAGATTAATGCAAGAAGCGTTCAGCCCAAGCGTAACAACATGGTATCCTACGTATGTTCAAAACTATTATACTAACTATTGGAATGATTTTGCAGCAAAAAATATTCCTACCCCAAGTTCTTTAAATGCTCACCAATTTGCACGTTCAGTAGCCGATGCTAATAGACCATTACCTGGTACGACTGCATTTGAAAACTCAAAGACTCAAATAAGAACAACACCAATTGGACAAGGCGGAGCTAAATTCCTTGACAAGTCTGATCTGTGGGCTGCAGAAGGACAACTCAATATTTCTGATGCATTTGATTTTTCTGATAAAATAGAAGTGATGGCAGGATTGCAATTTAAACAATGGATAATGAATTCCCAGGGAACGATCTTTGCTGACACTGCTGGCCCAATCAAGATCAGTGAAAAAGGCGGATATCTGCAATTAAAGAAAAGATTATTTGATGATTTCCTCACTCTTACAGGAGCTATTCGATATGATAATCAAACAAATTTTGATGGCCGCTGGACACCAAGACTTACTGCAGTAATGCGTGTTGCAAAGGACAATAATATTCGTTTATCATTCCAGACAGCTTATCGCTTTCCAAGTAACCAGGATCAATACATAGATCTGAATACCGGATCTGTAACTTTAGTTGGAGCACTACCTGAGTTTGTTACACGTTATGGATTGAATACAGGTACATATACCGCTGAATCTGTTACCGCCGCCAGAACAGCATCTAACGCAAGTTTATTACAGGCATCAACTTTCGGAACAGTAAATCCTGAAAGTGTTTCCTCAGGAGAGATAGGTTATAAAGGCCTTTTAGGTAAAAAGCTTTTTGTAGATGTATATGGTTATTTTAGTCGTTACCAGGATTTTTTTGCAAGGGTAGCCGTTGTAAAAGCATCATCACCGACAAATGCTCTTAACCCACTCACTTCAACTAACTATGCATATATTCAAAATAGTCCCGATGCAGTAGAAGCAACTGGTTGGGGAATTGGTCTTGAGTACCAGTTGAGCCGTGGTTATGTAGTTGGTGCTAATGTATTTTCTGATAAATTAAAAGATGTGCCGGCAGGTTTTGTAAGTTATTTTAATGCTCCAGCGTATCGTGCTAACCTAAGTTTAAGAAATGATAACGTTTGGAAAAACATTGGATTTAATATTATCGCAAAATGGCAGGATGTAAATCATTATGAAGGCACATTTGTTTCAGGTACTTTACCTTCCTTTACATGGGTTGATGCGCAGGTAAGCTACAGAGTGCCAAAAGGTAAAAGTGTGATCCGTATTGGTGGTAGCAATATACTTAACCACTATGCAAGAACCGGCTATGGTAGCCCGTATGTTGGTGGTTTATATTATGTGAGTTATGGATTTAATATGTTTTAAACATTAGAGAGATAATTTAAAAATCCCCCGATAATATTATCGGGGGATTTTTTTTAGTAAAATGGATCAACTAAGTTTCCAGCTTGATCCCCCAATACGAATACCATTGTGATATAGACTGATCTTGTAAATTCCTTTTTCAAAACTATCTGGCTCCAGGGAAAAGATCAGGTGTTTAGCCTCTCCTTTATTGTATTCAAATTTTACTTTTCTTGTATAAATCTTTCTTCCATCAGTCTTTGTTTCAAAGCTACCCACATCCCATACTTCTGTGTTAAGAGATTTGCCGGAAGGATCAGTAACTACAACGACAACTTCTGCGCTTTGAAGATCCAAAATATTATTCTGTACTGTGAAAGAAGTAATGAATTTATTCGCTTTCTTTTGTTGGGTTGTCTCACTTTCTTTTTCATCAGCCTTAACGCTTACAGCTGCAAACTTTATTTCGGATGCAATAAAAACAGAAGCATCATTAATTTTTTGAGTTAGATCTTTATTTTCGGCGCTTACCTTCTGCATGTTTTGCTGAAGTGAATTCATTTCACCGTTTAATTGAGTAAGCACATCATTTAATTTTTCTCGTTCATCGGTAAGTGAAGTGTTTTCTGTCTTCAGATCATCGATCATCGTTTGCAGATCATTGATCTTTGTTTTTGCTTCAGTAAGATCAGCCTGCGTAAGATTCTTTCTTTTTAGAATGATACCGATCTCATCTCTTAACTTATTAATTTCTGTAATTCTTTGTCCTAACTCTCCCTTTAAAGAGCTATTTGTAGAATCGATCTGTAATTTTTCATCGCCCAGCTGATCAAGAGTACGAGTATAATATATTCTCAAAGAATCAGAAACTGCTTCAGCTACAGCTATTGAGTCCTTTACAAAAATCTCCCGTGTATGATTTGAATACTGGCTTTTATCATATATATGATAAACCCAGGTTACAACCAGGCCAGCGGCAAGCAGGGCTAAAAGGATCGATTTGTTATCTCTCATTCGGGGTATTAAGCTAACTAATTATTGAAAGCGGCACGCAGGCAAAAAAGCAATGTGGAAAAATGCCGGTCAGGAGTGAAAATGAAAGTCCCCCGGCTAACCGGGGGACAGTGAATATTGGATTGAAAATTTTTATATATGATTAGCTAAATAATCCACCTTTCTTCAAGGTTCTTACGCCTTCGCCAATTTTGAAACCGTTATGATAAACCTGGATCTTATAATCACCAGTCTGGAATTTATCCTGTGTCAAAGGAAGCTGAACATTTTGACGTTTGCCTTGCTCATAAGGAACTGTAAGCTTTGAAGTAAAGGACTTATCACCTTCTTCTCTTGTTGTAAATGTTCCACCAGTAGCATCAATAACTTTTCCGTCAGGAGCTGTTACTAATATATACATATCAGCCGGGCCACTTTTTGCTATTCTGTTCTCTACATCAAATGATACAACCAGCTTGTCAACTTTTTTAGCGGTAGTTGTTTCTTTTTCTTTACCACCATTCTTTTCGTTAACAGGAACTATAGCGATGTTGCTTGCGCTGAAAGTAGAACCTACATCAACTGTTTCTTCTAATACTTTCTTTTCTGCCTGTGTTGTAACCAGGTTTGCTGTTAAAGTATCTTTTTCAGTAATAAGCTGAGTTTTTTCAGCTGTCAAAGTCTGATTTTCGCCTGTCAGCCTTGCATTGTCAGCTTGAAGAGTTTCGATCTGTGTGTTAAGTTCTTCGATCAAAGTTTTTGCTCTTGCAAGTTCTGCCTGTGAAGCATTTTTCTTTTTCAAAATACTGTTGATCTCAACTTTCAATTTTGTGATCTCAGACTGTTTACCTGTTAACTTACCTGAAAGGTCATTATTAGCAACGGTAACTGAATCATACTTATCAAGTGTAAACTTGTAAAGAGATTCTAATGAATCACGCTGACTCATATAATGAACGCCTTCTTCAGTTTTTGAAAGGATCTCTTTGTCTGACCTGTTTATTTTCATTAGAAAATAAGCCCATGAGCCAAGCAGGGCGACTGCAAGTAGACCGATAACGATGTTTTTAGAGTTGCTGCTTCTCTGCGGTGTTGTTGTAGGCGAAGCAGATGGATAATTTGTGTTTGTCATTTTTATTTGAATTTTACAGTTTCAAAATACTTGGTTTCGCTCAAAATAGATAACATTAGTTATTAAGTTATTAACAGCCTAACATTTTTTGCGTCACACCTCATTTAAGAAAAACCATGCCAAAAAACGGAAAAATATCAAAACACAATGTCAACAAATATTCGTGATTTGCTTTGTGAATCCTTGTAATTTAGCGGCTTATGTCTCATGAAAAGATAATTGCAGAGTGGAAAAAAAAAGTTTTTAAGCCTTTTTACTGGTTAGAAGGCGAGGAAGAATACTTTATTGATAAGGTTATGAACTATGCCGAGAATAGCATTCTTAGTGAATCAGAAACCGGGTTTAATCTCACGGTCTTTTACGGCAAGGATGCTGCCTGGCCTGACGTAATCAATGCATGCCGTCGCTACCCCATGTTTTCCGAACGACAGGTAGTACTATTAAAAGAGGGACAGCAAATGCGGGACATTGAAAAACTTGAGTCATACATAGAAAATCCGCTTAACTCAACCATTCTTGTTGTCTCTTATAAAGAAAAGAAAATTGATGGCCGAACAAAATTCGCAAAGCTTCTAAAAGATCGTGGTGTTCTGCTTTCAACTAAAAAAATTTATGAAAACCAGCTTCCCGAATGGGCTGAAGAGATCGTACATGATCATGGATATGAAATTTCCAAGAAAGCTTTAATGCTTTTAGTTGATCATATTGGTAATGATTTAAACAGGATAGAAAATGAAATAGAAAAAATATTGGTCAACCTTGGTAAAAGAAAAACGATCAATGAAGACGATATTGAAAAATTTATCGGCATAAGCAAAGAGTTTAATGTCTTTGAATTTCAAAATGCTTTAGCCAACAAAGAGCTTTCGGCATGTATTCGTATTGTCCAATATTTTGAAGCAAATCCCAAGGCAGCGCCAATTCAATTGATATTTCCATCACTCTATTCATTTTTCAGTAAATTATATATGATACATGGGTCGAACAGTCGTGATGAAAAAGCTGTGGCAGCATCGATCGGTGTAAATCCATTTTTTGTAAAAGATTATTTAAAGGCTGTAAAGGTTTATAGCTTTCCACAGGTAGAGAAAGCAATTTTATTATTGCATCAGTATAATTTAAGATCCATAGGCGTTTCAGATATTGGTACTGAAGACGCATCTCTTTTAAAAGAAATGGTATTTAAAATAATTGCAGCTTGATCATTTTATCAAGGTCAAAATCAGTTTCTTTGTCAATCAAATCTTATTTATGAAAAAAATTAGTTGGATCACTGGTCTTTTTGTGTTGGTTATTTTATCAGGGTGTTTTGATACCCTCGAAGAAGTTACTATTACTGAAAATGGGAGTGGGACATTTAGCTCCAGCTTTGATATGGGAAAAATGCTGGGTCTTTTAAAAGCTATGGGCAGCGGAAAAGATGAAATGAAAGAAATTGACAAGTTGAAAATGGATACTGTTATTAATTTAAAGGATCTTAAAGACAGTATGAAAAAATTAGATGCTACCGAAAAAAATATAGCAGCAACAGGCACTTTAAAGGTCCAGGTAGATGCCAACGATGATAAAATGAACTTTACTTTCAGTTTCCCTTTTTTAAATACTTCCGAGATCGCCGGCATTCAAGGTGTTCTGAAAAGGGCAAGACAAGATATCCTTGATGATGTAATGGAAAAGATCATGGGTGAAGAAGGTGGTAAAAATGAAGGATTACTCGGGACTGAGGATGGTAATGAAAATAAAGATGGCATGGGTGCAAATATTGATGAATATTATAAATCCGTTTATGAAAAAGGTAAGTTTACCCGCAAGCTCAATAAAGAAAAATATGCAAATGTTGGTGATGATAAATCATTGAAATCTTTACAAGAAATGGCTTCAATGGGAATGGCAATAAATATGAAAACAGTTATTAATCTTCCCAAGCCTGCAAAAAAAGCGGAAGGTAAAGGATTGACACTTTCAGATGATAAAAAGAAAATTACAATGGAAGGATCACTTGATGATTTCTTTGAAGATGGTTCTTATTTTGAATACAATATTGAATACTAAATAAAAGTCCCGCTTTGCGGGACTTTTTTATAATACTTGCAGACTTTCAATTTTATCCTGATCAATTTGTTTTACCAGGTCTTCCAGCGAATTAAATTTCACTTCTGCTCTTAAAAACTTTTTTACATAAACCCGCATTGTTTTTCCATAGATCTCTTTACTGAAATCAAAAACATTTACTTCTATCACTCTTTTTTTACCATCAACTGTTGGACGAAAGCCAATGCTCATCATTCCTTTGTACTGCGCATCTTCAATAGGGAAGGAGTTGACCTCATCAATCATTGCATCTCCTTGCATCGCATTTTTAATACTTACATATACTGCATAAATCCCATCGCCGGGTATTATCTTTTCAGGATCATGAACTTTTAAATTCGCTGTCGGGTATCCCAATTGTCTTCCTAGTTTGTTTCCATGAACAACTTCGCCTTCAAAAAAGTATGTATAACCAAGAAGTTTGTTCGCCATTTCAATATCGTTATGAAGAACTGCTTCACGAATATTGGTTGAGCTAATAGCGATCTCCTCCAAAATATGTTTGGAAATTTCCTTTATTTTAAAACCAAATTGCGGAGCCATTTTTTCCAGTAGCTTATAATCCCCTAATCGTTCCCTTCCAAAACGATGATCATAACCTATAATAACTGTATCGGGATGAAACTTTTCAAAAAGAAAATCCCGGATATATTCTTCAGCTGGTTGGTTGGCAAAAGCATCAGTAAAAGGAACAATAACAAGATGATCAATACCGAGCCCTGCTAACACTTCAATTTTTTCTTCCAAAGTGTTTATTAATCGTACACCAAGTATTGCGGAAGAAATAACTTTCCGGGGATGTGGATGAAACGTGATGATAACAGATTCGCCATTTACTTTTATGGCTTCGACCTTTAGCTTATTTATGATCTGCCTGTGACCGACATGAACCCCATCAAAAGTTCCAATTGTGACTGCCGCATTATGAAAAAGCGGTAAATTATCAATATCCCTGTGTACCTGCATAGATGCAAAATAAATGTTCAATGTTCAATTAGCAATACTCTTTGTTCAAGTATTTTTGCGGCACAATACAATTCATGAGTCTATATTCAAAAAGAGGAGTTTCAGCGCAAAAGGAAGAAGTTCATGCTGCCACCAAAAGTCTTGACAAAGGACTTTATCCAAAAGCTTTTTGCAAAATTTACCCTGATGTTCTTTGTGGCGATGACCAATGGGTAAATGTTATGCATGCTGATGGGGCGGGTACAAAATCGATACTTGCTTACTTATACTGGAAAGAGACTGGTGATGTTTCAGTTTGGAAAGGTATCGCCCAGGATGCCATCGTAATGAATCTTGACGACCTTCTTTGTGTTGGTATTTATGATAATTTACTTTTTTCTTCTACCATTGATAGAAATAAAAATGTGATCCCAGCTGAAGTGCTGGAAGCGGTAATAACCGGCACACAGGAATTTTTTGATAGGATGAAAAGTATTGGTGTAAATATTACATACATGGGTGGTGAAACTGCTGATGTGGGTGATGTTGTGAGAACAATTGCAGTAAATGGCACAATGACTTCCAGGTGGCCAAAATCAAAATTGATCACAAATGAAAAAATAAAACCAGGAAATGTAATCGTAGGTCTCGCTGGTTTTGGAAAAGCTGATTATGAAGACGCATACAATAGCGGAATAGCAAGCAATGGACTCACCAGTGCGAGACATGATATGCTGCAAAAAATTTATGCAGAGAATTATCGTGAATCATTTGATAATTCGCTGGACGATTCTGTTGTATATATCGGTCCTCACAGGTTAAGAGAAAATGTTCAATATTCCTTGCGTAATGAGCAATTATCGGCTACAGTTGGAGAATTGCTTTTAAGTCCTACAAGAACTTTTGCACCCATTCTAAAAGAATTATTAGAAGATCATTTTGAAAAGATCAATGGTTTGATCCATTGCAGTGGCGGTGGTCAAACCAAATGTTTGAAATATGTTCACGATAATGTTCGAATAATAAAAGATAATTTATTTGAACCGCCGGTGATTTTTAAATTGATCCAACAAGCAAGCAAGTCTGATGACAAAGAAATGTACCAGGTTTTTAATATGGGTACAAGGTTAGAAATTTATACCAATGACAAAGATGCCGCTACGATCATTGGAGTTGCAAAAAATTTTGGTGTGGATGCACAGGTTATCGGCAGAGTAGAAGAAGCTCAAAAGCAAGAACTAATTATATCTACAGCTGCTAAAAACAAGTTGGTGTTTTAATTTAATCAGGCGTTGTTGTAATGCTATTAACCTGGTAGATTCTTGGAGGAAGTCTTTTTATAATGTTATCCACTTTAACCTTAATGTCTTCAAGAATAATTATGGTTTCTGAATCCAAATCATCTATAGCTTTTAATAAGTCATTTGAAAAACTGTTTCCTATTATCACAAAATCTTTAACTGTTTTAATTTCATTTCCAGGATTTGGCTTGCCTATCGTTATCTTAAAACTGACTACTTCACAATTTTGAACAGGGTCTTTTTTTTGTACCTTAAGTTGGTTTATTTTTTTTAAATCTGCAAGATTGATCGTTGTGCCTTCCTTGGGGTTGATCAAATAAGCATAAATAGGAGCGTCAGAATAATGACTGATCGATACTTTAGGATCTTCTGCTACTACAAATGTTACCGGTTGTTTTCTGTAAGCTGAAACCTTGTGTCCGTTTTGCATAGCTGGTATCCAGTTCGGAGATTGTTTCATAACTCTTAGCGCTTCGTCCTCCATACCATGTCCATGACTTGTAAGAGCTTTCAGATCACTAACACTCCCATCTTTATGAACAATAAATTGTGTAATTACTGTGTAAGTGCCTTCCTTAGCACCGTTTTCAACCGCCACAGTAGATTTTATATTCTTTTGTAAAAATTCCCTCCATCCATTTACTCCTCTCGGAAAACTAGCTTCTATTTCCACTTTTTGAAACACCTTATTGTCATCATCGTCTTCATATTTCTTTTCAGTTAATGTAATTTCTCTTCCAGTTATTTTTTTTGTGTTTATTTCAATAACACCATGTTTTGCCATATCTCCATATTTTGCAGTGGTATTTTTGTCCTTTAGTACATTAATACTTTCAATTTTATCAACAGATATCACGGTTTCAATTGTACTGAAATTAAGATCGGGTCTTGGCTTTCCGTCAATAACAATTAATGGTTCATCCTTTTTTGGTTTTGTTGTATCAGTAAGCCAGACTTCCTTAAGGGATATTTCAGATTTATCTTTCTTAACATCAGATTTAGGTTTTATAACATTATCAGTATATATTTCGATCACGCCGTCTTTTCCTTTTTCACCATACTTGTTTTCGACATTGTTGTCAAAATTAACTTCAATCCTTCCAAGGCGGCCATCTTTAAGGATAAGACTTGAATCAATATTTTTTAATCCCCTCTGCGATTGAATAACACCATCGATTACAACAAGGTACTTGTCATATTCCTTGGCACGATCATCAAAAGGTTTTGTAGTGTCAGTGTTGCTCTTGTTTATAAATGATTGTAACCCGACGCTTCCCAATTCCATGCGATCCTTTTGCGTTGCTTGATATCTAAATGCAAACAAGAAAATGATAATGGTTGCCACAGGCAGCACCATTAACTTTCTGAGATATTGGTAGCTTGATTTTGTTGATGTAGTGATCATGGTTACCCGTCTTTTTATCTGATTATTAAAAAATGGATTGACCAAATGATTATTGGTATTTAAAGCCTGCATTAACAGCAGTTCGGCATACTGCCAGTTATTATTCTCCTTTATGGCAAATTCATCTGCAAGAAATTCATGAATAGCTTTAAGTTCTCTTTTTATCAAATGAAAAAATGGGTTAATCCAAAATATGACAGTAAGCAGTTCAACGAAAATAATATCACGGCTATGCTTTTGCTGGATGTGAAATAATTCATGCCTGAATATTTGTTCGCCTTTTTCAGAATGGAGTTCGATCTTTCGGTTCCAAAAAAGCCAGCGAAAAAAAGAAAAAGGAGTACTGGGCTCATCTGTTTTTACAAATCTTATTTCATCAAGCTGCTCAGAAGTATTTTCTCTAATAAGTGACCTTATCTTGTTTAATGAAAATAGAATCCGGATCAGGAAAACAGCAAGTATAACAGAATAAAGCAGATATAAAATATTTTGAAAAGTAAACCATGTTACCGATGCCGAAATTGCTTCTTCATCGAAATAAGCGGGAGAGGAGAATACTTGCAGCGTTTGTAACATTACTGAAGATTCAGATTGTTGAGCAGAAAAATAAACTGGGATATTTAAGAAGGGAATAAGTGTGCTGATTAAAATCGCCATCAATAAATAAAATCGATTATAACGATGAAACCTTTTATTTCTAAGTGCAAAATGATAATAGCCATACAACAATCCAGAGGCGGCAATTACCTGGAGCAAGTAAAAAAGAAGTTGATTCATTTCTTTTGATTTTGCTGTTTTTTAATTTGTACCAACAAGCTTTCTAATTCTTCTATGGAAATATTATTCTCTTTAACCATAAAAGAAACTACGTTACTAAATGACCCTTCAAAATATCCTTTCACCATTTGTTTCATTGTCCGTTTTGAATATTCATCTTTGTCTACAAGAGGTGAATATTCATGGTGCCGGCCTAAAACGGTGATGCTGACGAATTCTTTTTCCACAAGAATTTTCAAAAGAGTAGCTACAGTATTTTGATGTGGCTTTGGTGCAGGCATTGCATCAATTATCTCTCTCAAAAAACCTTTTTCAAGTTTCCATAATATTTGCATCACCTGTTCTTCTGCTTTGGTCAAAACTTTCATTCTGTAAAATTTGATAGATCGAAGCTATAACTAAACTTTTAGTTTAACAACTAAATTTTTAGTTTTGGGAAAAAATTTCAGATTGTCTTGCTTTGTTTAACTTATTTTGCAACAAATCCGTTTAGATGGCTGATAATATAATTGACCTAAGGCAAGTAAATATTTACCAGAGTGGAAGTCCGATCTTACAAGATGTAAATTTAACGGTAAGAAAAGGCGAGTTTGTTTATCTAGTAGGTAAAACAGGTACCGGTAAATCCAGTTTATTAAAAACAATGTATGGCGAATTACCATTGACTGAAGGCGAAGGTACCGTGAATGGTTTTGATCTTAGAAAGCTGGATTGGAAAAAAGTTCCTTATCTGCGTCGCACACTTGGTGTTGTATTCCAGGATTTTCAATTATTGACTGATAGAAATGTAAACGAGAACCTGCGGTTTGTTCTTACCGCCACTGGATGGACGGATAAAAAATTGATGGATGAGAAAATATCCGATGTATTGGACAAAGTTGGCCTAAGAGCCAAAGGTTTTAAAATGCCTTTTGAGCTAAGCGGTGGCGAACAACAAAGAGTGGATGTCGCAAGAGCTTTACTTAACTCTCCTAAACTAATATTAGCAGATGAGCCAACAGGAAATCTTGATCCTGAAACATCTGATGAGATCATGAGTCTTTTATTTCATATCGCAAAAGATTTTGGCACTACCGTAGTAATGGCGACACATGATTATATCGTAGTACAAAAATTTCCTGCACGAATGATAAGAACGGAAAGAGGAAGAATGATCGACAATGCTACCATATCAATCGAATAAGCTGTTGTGCATTTGCTCTATTATTAAAAATTTTTCCCAATAATCTTCTTCTTAGATTGATCTCCTCTTCACCAAATGGATGATGATAGAGCTGAGTTATAATTGAGGCTATGGCATGGCTTGTTGTACCAATATGACATGCATCTTCTAATCCTGAACCTTCTACGGCCTCGTCATTCACTACACAATGGCGGCCATTATAAAGTGCATTGATCAGTTTTAGTTTAATCCCTGTCTTATTAAAAGAAGGTAACACATGAATTTGTGCATTAGCGATCAGTTCACTCATCTCGGCATCAGAAGGATTGCTAACGATAGAGACGTTTTTATTCTTTCTAACTTTTCTAAGCAACCGATTTGATGGATCCTTTCCGGCCATAATAAATGGGATCTTTGTCAATGAAAAAACTTTTTCAAGCAACCATAAAGCAGCCTTTTCATTTTCAGCTACTGATAAATTGCCATGATAAAGACAATAGTTACCAATACCTTCAAGGCCATTTACCTGGGTATACTGGACAAATACAGGCAAGTATGTTGTTAATCTTTTATCCAACTCATCCCTGTAAAAAATTGCATCATTATTAGATACAGCGATCACCGGCATTTCTTCAGGAAGCTTCCTTTCGTACTGTCGTAAGAACATGCTTTCATTTAAAAAATAGATCTTTTTAAAAAGATTTTTTTCACTTTGAAATAATTGACTGTAATAAAAGAACTCGACATTATGCAGGCGTAAAACGATCTTTCTTTCAGTTAGAAGTAATGTTCTTAAAAAAGCAGTGCAATGAATTCCCTCCATTAAAATGGGGTGATCATCTTTAAGCAGGTTTTCAAGCAATAAAGGATTCTCTCTCGATTTTACGATATAAGGCATGGTGAGAGAGATACTTTGCCATTTCGATAGTCTTTTATAATAATTTACTTCTTCACAATATTTATTTAATTCATTTTGCCGACTTCTTCCATATTCAAAACAATGTAGCTTGATCTTAACGCCTTCTTCATGCAATGCCTTGATCTTGTAAAAAAGATCTACCACGCCTCCATAATCGGCAGGCCAGGGCACATCGTGACAGATAATATGAAGCGTCTTATCGTTATTCATTGAATAATCCCTCGTAGAAATTCAGCAACTTATCTTTTTCCTTCTGCCAATTCAATTCTTGTTTTGCAGCTAAACAGTTTTGCTTAAGCTGTGAATAAAGCTCCTTATTAGTAATTAACCTGTTTATTCCTTTAGCTATAATTCCCGGATCAAGATCATCAATTAATTCCGCAATTTTAAATTGATCATTTATCTTTTTGTATTCGGGATAATTCATGGTTACCTGCGGAATACCTGCATGAATGTAATCAAAGAATTTATTAGAAAGCGATAAGTATTGATTCAATCCTGTTCTTTCAAATGGATTAACTGCAACATAAGCTTGAGCGGTTCTTTTTTTTAAATCCCCCGGAGGAAGCATGCCGAAAAAGATCACTTTCGCAGCCAATTGATTTGCCTCTACAACAGATCTCATTTCTTCCATAAAATTTCCATTACCACAAATCCAAAGCTTTGCGTCCACCTCTTTCATTGACAAAGCAAGCCTATCAAGTCCACGGCCTTTATTCACTGCGCCCTGGTAAAGTATAACTTCTTCTGATCGAATTTGTTCATTTGATTCAACAAGCACCGGCACATTGCGGATCACTTTATAGTTAACATTGTAATTTTTGCTAAACTCCTCTGCAAGGCTATCACAAACAGTATATCCGTTTTTAAATTTCGGGATCATTCTTTCTTCGATCTTTTTCCAGAAACGATAAATAGTTGGACGACTCACCACTTCATCTAATTGTGAAAAATATTCATGGGCATCATAAACTCTTTTTACTCCTTTTAATTTAGAAATATAATAGCAGGGAAGGATAGTGTCCAGGTCGATAGCACAAATACAATCCATCTTTTTAAAAAGAAGAAAGAAAAAAAGCCGGATATTATATTCACTATAGAAAAGCTTTCCCTTGTTAAACCAGCATTTAAGCAATTTTTGTTGGTAATTTTTCTTAGAAAGTGGGAGAGAGGTTTTTAATTTTCTTCCAACCAACAATACATCATAACCAGCACCGGCAAGTGTGCCACAAATGCGTTGCATTCTCTGGTCATAATTAAGGTCGTTTGTAACTGTAAAAATTATTTTCTTCACTTGCATCAAATATAAAAGAAAAAATCCCGTCTTACCTGAGGCAAGACGGGACTACAATTTAAGTGAAAAGTTTTTTACTGCATACCATCACCACCTGTATTCATACTTTCTCTTTCTCCTTTCATGTTTTTGCGTTTGAAAAGATTCGGATCAAACTTTCCAAATCTCCAGTTGAAATTCAAACGAAGTAACTGCTGATCACGTTGACGGTATACATCTTGTGTGAAATATTGTGACTCTGCATGCGTATACGAACGACGGGTTCCGAAAACATCACTCATATTAAGTGAAATAGATGCGGCCTTGTTCTTTAAAAATTCATACTTAATGCCCATATCAGCATAATAATTTGAACGAACATATCCTTGAGCTGATGATGAAGGGCCACCAAACATCATTCCCATTCCGCCACCGCCGCCACTTCCTCCCGGAGGAAGTACTGTTTTGGAATTATATACTGCTGTTAACTGGAAAGAAAAATTCTTAGGGAGTTTGAAAGTATTGTTCACTTTTCCAAACCAGCTTGCAAACTGATCTTGCTCAGGTTGCGCCGGATCATCAATATTGATCTTTGAAGTATAAAGATTCACATTAGAAGTAAGATCCCACCATTTGGTTATCTTATTTTTCATTGTAAGCTCAAGACCCGTCACATAGCTTGAGTTTGCATTTATAAAAGTAGTAATCACACGTTCTACGCCATCTATAATCTCTGTCTCCCCCTGGTAGCTGGTGATCAGATTGTCTGTATGTTTATAATAAAGGGAAGCAAGAAAATTATCTTTATTCTTAAATATTTTCTGATAAGATAACTCAAAAGAACTGGTAAACTCAGGTTCTAGGTCCGGATTGCCTTTTCTCGGGTTAAGAAAATCAGACTTATCAATAAAAGGTGATAGCTGGAAGAAATTCGGACGATTGATCCTCCTTGTATAATTAAATTGCATTTCCTGCTCTTTCTTCATCTTTTGGCTTAAGAAAACACTTGGGAAAAAGCTAAGTGGAAAAGTATTGCTGAACGATTCATTTGTCTTTACCAGTTCACCATCATAACCTGAGCTTTCAACTCTAAGACCAAGTTGGTATCCAAAAGATTTTATGTTGTTCGTATAAGTTGTATAAGCAGCCAAAACATGATCTTCGGCTATATAATCGATCTCTGAACCTGGCACAAGTGTAGCCTGCCCAGTAACCGGATCAATATAATAAAAAGCACCTGTGCTGTTTGCTTTGTTGAAAGCAGCTCTTACACCCATTTCTATTTTTGATTTGTCAGTAATGGGGTTTACAAAATCAGTTTGCACAATTAGGCTTTCACCATTTCCGTAAGTATTTTGTTGCTGGGTAAATTGACCAGCAAGAGTGTTTGCAGGATAATCGTAATAATCAGTCCTAATAAGACTTTCATTAATATTAGTCCTCTTATTATATGTTGCATCTGCTGTCCATTCTCTTCCTGCTTTAGGAAAATTATGTTTGAAACTTAACTGGGCGCCTCTGAATTTGAAAGTAGCTTCTGAATTTGTCAACCTTTCGAGGTACGAAGTTTTCTTTATCGTGTAAAGTGAATCTACCAACAACTCACTAATTGATTCAGGGCGGAATATACCATTACCAATATTAGTGCTGGCAGAAAGAGTGTTCCTGTTATCAATAAAATAATCAACCCCAGCTCTGAAAAATTTAAAATCACCAACCATTTCACTTCTGTCATCCTGATGCATAATAGTGTTTGGTTGATCAAGAATATTATACCTGTCAGTATAACCAGTGCTGATAGATTTACGTTGGTTATAATTGGCGCTTCCAAAAATATTTATTTTGTTTTGACGAAGGCTAAAATCACCGCCCAGACCAATTTTTGCTCTTGAATCAATACTTGAGCGAAGACCACCATTGTAGCCAACTTTTTTATTTTTCTTTAAAATAATGTTTAGTATTCCAGCTGTGCCGCCAGATGCATCGTACTTAGCAGAAGGGTTCGTAATAATTTCAACTGATTCTATTGCATCAGCAGGGATCTGCTCAAGCTGCATTGTAGTTGGGCGACCATCGACGAAGATCTGAGGTGTGTTATTGCGAAGTGTAACGTTGCCATCCAGATCAACTGAAAGAGATGGAACGTTTTTCATAACATCAATCGCAGTACCTCCTGCAGCTATCACGTCCTTTTCTACATTATATATTTTTCTGTCAATGCCTAATTGAAAAAGTGGTTTTGAAGAAACTACAGTAACATTACCGAGTACCTGCGCATCCATTTCCATTTTTATATTACCAAGATCTTTATCAATGGCATTTAACATGGCACTCATATCACCGCCTTGCATTTTTAATTCAAAGCTGACATTTTGTTCCAGTGGTTTAAAACCAATACCAGTGATCTTTAATTTTGATTGGCCAAAAAGAGGAATATTTTCCAAAGAAAATTCACCATTTGCTTTTGTAAGCATTCCGGCAATTATTACATCTTTTCTTTTTTTAGTGGCTGTGTCCATACGGCTTTGGACCAACTGAACTGAAGCGGCGTCAACCGGCTTGCCGGATTGGGCCTCTACCACTTTTCCATACATACGGCCATTCATTTGTTGGCCATTTCCTGCACCTCCGGGTCTTTGCATTGGATTTTGAGCAAATAAACAAAAGCTGGTAAGGTTTAATAGAAAAACGAGAACTAACTTATTCATTATACGAGTTTTGGGATTAGACGTGCAAAGGTCATTTAACCTTCTCTAAATGTCATTTTTAAATGACAAAAGGTGCAAAGACAATCATAGAAGGAAAATGTTCGGGATTATTAACCTCAATTAACTATTTAGGAAGAAAATAGGTGATCAATACCTGGACGATGCCAATTATGAACCCAATAATGCCACCAAGAATTTCAACAAACCTGAATTCTTTACTCATTATCTGGTATAAAATTTCTTCCAGCTTATCAGTTGAAAAAGCAGAAACCTTTTCAGTAACGATCTTTTCCAGATCGAGTTCTTCCTGCAAATGACCTGCATAGCTTTTCATTAGCTGCGGAAAAAGTGTTTCTAATTCCTGCATAAATATCCTTTTCAAGGACTTGATGGTTTTATCGCCAATGAATAAACTTAGAAAGGGCATTTCATCGCTCAGTTTATTGCGGAGAAAATTATCAACATGTGCCCCGATCATGGGCATAAGTTTTTCTAAATTTTGTGGATTGGCTATTTTTTGCTCTATGTCTTCAAATGAGAGAAATTCTGCACTTATCATTTTGCCTAACTTCTCAGCAAATATTTTTTGTCTTTTGGGGAAAATGCCATGAAATGTAATTCCAAGAATTCGCTTTGGCTCTTTCGGATGAAAAAGCATTTTGATTGCGATCCAGTTTGTAAACCATCCAATGAAGGCAGAAATTATTGGAATTACAAGAAGTTGGATCAGCAGCGAATAGTTCATTAATAAGTTTAGACAAAGAAACATAAACATCATGCCGGGTCAAAATCTCATTTTGCATACAACGTCTAATTATTTACTTTTGCAGTCGCCAAAAAATGGTAGCCATAGCTCAGTTGGTTAGAGCATCAGATTGTGGTTCTGAGGGTCGTGGGTTCGAACCCCATTGGTTACCCAAAAAATAAAAAACCTTCTGCATTCAGAAGGTTTTTTATTTTCATTCTTTTCACCATTCATCAAAAAGCTCTGTTAAAAGGATTTCTACGTAAGAAAACCCATCTTTTTGCATTATTTTTACTACACTTAATAGTTATAAATTAATGATGCTAAAGTTGATAAATTATATGACAAATTTTAAACGATTACCTATCCTAATCATTATTCTGCTCATTGCAGGTGTATTTTTTGCCGGCTCTGTGAAAAAAGATGTTGATCCTCCCGGCAAGTATGAAAAGATCCTTCACAATGTTACGGACATGCTGAAGGAAGCTCATTATAGTCCCAAGCTTATTGATGACAGCTTTTCTAAAAAAATATTTTATAAATATTTCGAAGTCATTGATCCTAATAAAAATATTTTTTTGAAAGAAGATATCGAAGCACTTAAAAAATTTGAATATAAGATCGATGATGAAATGAAAGGCGCTGATGTTGAATTTTTCAAAGCTGTTGGCTTATTGTTTAATAAAAGAATGGAAGAAGCTGCATTGATCTATAAAGATATTTTAAGCAAGCCTTTTGATTATTCAATTGATGAAACTTATGCAGGCGATCCGGATAAAATAAAATTTCCTGTAACAGACGCACAAAGAAAAGAGAGTTGGAGAAAATCACTCAAATACCAGGCTCTCGACAGGTATGTTGACCTGATAGAGACAAGAGAAAAAAATAAAGATGTTGCTGGTTTTAAAGTAAAGACAAATCCTGAATTGGAAGTTGAAGCAAGAGAAAAGGTAGCAAAATCAATGGAAAGAACATTTGACAGGTATCGTTTCAAATTTTCTGAAGATGATAAATTCAACCTGTTTGTTAGCATCGTTACAAATGCAATGGATCCGCACACAGAGTTTTTTCCCCCGGTAGATAAAAGATATTTTGACGAGCAAATGAGCGGTCGCTTTTTTGGTATTGGCGCATCACTTGTTTATGATGAAGGCAATATCAAAATAAATACATTGATCGCAGGAAGCCCGGCATGGAAAAGTGGTGAAGTGCAGGTGGGTGATATCATTCTAAAAGTTGGACAAGGAAAAGAAGAGCCAACAGAATTGATCGGTTTTGTTGTTGAAGATGCCGTAAAACTTATTCGTGGCAAAAAAGGAACTGATGTAAAATTGACCTTAAAAAAACAAGATGGTTCTGTAAAGGTGGTTACATTAATTCGTGATGAAATAGTACAAGACGAATCATTTGCAAAAAGCGCTATTATCAATAATGGTAATTCAAGACTTGGATACATTTATCTTCCTGAGTTCTATGCAGACTTCGACAGACCAAATGGTGCCCGTTGTTATATTGATGTTGCGAAAGAGATCATTAAGTTGAAAGAAGATAAAGTAGATGGCATTATCATGGATCTTCGTAATAATGGAGGTGGTTCGCTTTATGATGTAGTGCAAATGGTTGGCCTTTTTATTGATAAAGGTCCTATTGTGCAAGTGAAAGATCGTGATGGCAAACCAAATATTCTTGAAGATAAAAATCGTGAAGTATTATATGATGGTCCACTTACTGTAATGGTAAATGAATTCAGCGCTTCAGCTTCTGAAATTTTTGCTGCTGCAATACAAGATTATGGTCGTGGTGTGGTTATCGGAAGTACTACTACTTATGGCAAAGGAACAGTGCAGCGCAATCTTGGTCTAGATCCTGAAGCTGGTTATTTGAATTCTAATTCAGATTTGGGAACCATTAAATTGACCTTGCAAAAATTTTATAGAGTAAATGGCGGATCAACACAATTAAAAGGTGTTACATCTGATATTGTGTTACCTGATAATTATGAATTTTTGAAATTCCGTGAAAAAGATGATCCTGATGCATTGCCTTGGGATGAAATTCAAAAAGCATCGATCAATAACTGGAAATCTGGTTATGAATTGGCAACAATTCAAAAATTAAGTGAAGCGAGACTTCAAACAAACAAAGCATTTAAATTAATAAAAGAAAATACAGAATGGCTGGCAAAACAAAATGACAGGGAGTATCCCTTGAATTTTGATAAGTACCAGAAAGAACAAAAAGCGATCAGAACTACAGTTCGCCAGATCGAATCATTGAAAAAATTGGAGGGTGAAATGGATGTAACCTCACTTCCACAAGATGCGAACAGGTTTACCTATGATAAGGGAAAACAAGATCGTTTTGATCAGTGGATCAAGAACCTTAGTAAAGATATTTACATTGACCAGGCTGCAAAAGTAACTGCGGATATGGTACAGCAAAAAAATCTTGTACAGGGTAAGGGTGATGAAATGAAGAAGCCGTTTTAATACAATTGATAAAAAATTGAACAACCCTCTCGCCTAAGGCAAGAGGGTCGTTTTTTTACAGATATCTTTCTTTAATGATTTGGCAATGATGATTAACATGACCGGCAACGATATAACCAATCCCCAACACATAAGTCGAATTCTCGCTGGCAATTCCAGATTGTTCCATTTGTTCATTGTCAAATGAAGCAAACATTGCTTCTGTTGCTTTTCGCAGAGAAGCAAACTCTTCTACCATGTCATTCCAGTTTCTTTTATCAGCTTTTGCAGTTTGAGCAAAAAGATTTTCATCAAAGCCTGGCAGGGGAGTGTCATCTTTCCTTGCAAAACGAAGTGCACGGTAAGTGAAAACTCTTTCACCATCAAGCATATGTTGTAGCACTTCCTTTATAGTCCATTTACCTTCTGCATATCGATGATCATGTTTTTCCGAAGGAATAGTTTTTAAAAGATCAAATAAATTTTTTGTACTGCTTTTTAGACCTGTCATAAGATCATCTTCTTTTACTTTACTTATGTAACCATGAAAAAAAACAGGAACACGGGATATATCTGGACGAGGCATAAAGAATTATTTAAAGGTTTAAAAAAATAGGAGTTTAAAGTTAAAGATGGAGAAGTTACTAAAGCAATTATTTTTTAAATATATCCTGAAGTTTATATGCATGATCAATCAGGCTCTGTCCATAAAGCGAATTTGCCAGAAGTGATATATCAACCTCCGTTGTCTTATTACTAATCCAACGAATAAGTTTTTCTCTATAGAAATAGAGCTTATCTTCTGCGATGATCGTTTTCACAGAATCGAATGTTACAGAATCACTATTTTCTTGAGCATGTTTCTTATCCCAGTAAATAGGGCGATTATAGGCATAGCGTTTTTCAAAAACAAATAATAATAACCCTTTATCAAAATAATATTCTGTTTCAGTTTTTCCTGTTTCACCGAAATAGAAACCTTCAATAAGTTTCAGGTCTTTCTTTTTATAATAGCCTATAATTTGACCGCCTTCAGTTGACTCTTCCCATTCTTCTCTTGAAGTAGTATCATAGTTTTTTAAATTACTACGGATCGATTGATATTTTGCCCGTATATCTTTAATTAAAGAGTCTGTGGATTGAGCTTTAATTAAACCGGTGCTCAATAAAAGAAGAATGATTAATATAAATAGAGGCTTTATTTTATACATAACAGCATGATGAAAATACTACTTAAACAACTTTTGGCAGTATTAAAATAAAAAAACCTCCGCAAAATTGCGGAGGTTTTCAAGATCATTTATTCTAAGATCAGAATGGCTTTAATTGCTTTCCTGTTCCTCTTTCACCTTTCAGTGTTGATGCAAGCTTTAATGCTTCATAAGCATTTATTACACCACCGCTTTTTGATATTTCAGAAAGTTTTACTTTCTTATCTGAACCAGGTACAGTTACATCATTAGGCGGTGTTACGGTAGAATTTTCAATTACATATTTGACCTGCTCAGCGCTTAAATTAGGGTAATACTCAAGTATCAATGCTGCAACACCAGCCACTACCGGTGAAGCCATGCTTGTTCCTTGTGCATTTCCATAAGTATTACCACCAGGAATAGTAGAATATATCTTCATTCCCGGAGCAAATACATCCACTTCATTTTTTCCATAGTTTGAGAAACCTGCTGTCAAAGAATTGTATTTAACGCCTTCAGGACTTACCTGGTCAATTGAAAGATCTCCACTTGCTCCAACAGTTATCCAGTTGCTGGCCTTCTTTTTATCTTCCTGGAAAACAGGATTAGGGAAATTCCATAACGTATCAATATTTTTTGCATCATTACCCGCAGCATGCACCAGCAATACTCCTTTTGATCTTGCATACTCCACAGCTTCATCTACCCATTTTTTCTCAGGAGAAAAGCTTTTACCAAAACTCATATTAATAACCTGTGCGCCATTATCCACTGCGTAGCGTATGGCAAGTGCAATATCTTTATCATGCTCATCACCGTCAGGCACGGCACGCACCGTCATAATTTTCACATTGTCTGCAACACCATCGATCCCGATCTTATTGTTTCTTTTTGCCCCGATAATACCAGAAACGTGAGTGCCATGAAAAGCTGCTTTATTATCAACAAAGACATTATTGTTGCCGTAGTATTTATCATTAAAATCTTTGTAATTGTCTTTTACTATATCATCACGATAATTTTTGGGAGTAATTTCTTTTGCATCGGCTTTTCTTTGTTCGCCATCAACAAAATCTTTGAACCCGTCCATGAATTCTTTATTGGTAATTTCCAACATTTCGTTTGCTTTCATCAACCCATACAATGCATTTTTTGCATTCATTGTTTTCAGATCATTCAATTCTGCTTTTTCAAGCTCCTTACCCGTAAATTCCTTTTTGCCTAAAGCAATTTGTAACAGGCTATCACTTTTTACAAGATTCTCATAGGCTACCTTTAAAATTGCAATATCAATTTCCGGCTCATCAGATGATGCGCCATACATTTCTTCTCTTGCCTTATTCCACATTTCATATTCGATAGCATCCTCTTTTGAAAGTTTGGCAGGATCGATCTCCTTACCCTCATATTTACTTTTATAGGCATGATAAACCCTGTCCCTTTCGTATGAATCCACGGTTACATTCTTTCCATCTTTACCTCCAATAAAATTCCAACCGTAAACATCGTCTATATAGCCATTCTTATCATCATCAATTCCATTAGCAGGAATTTCTTTTGGGTTACGCCATAAAATTTCTTTCAGATCTTCATGTAATGTGTCGACGCCGGAATCAATAACAGCTACCAAAACTGTTTTACTTTTCTTTCCTTTCACAAATTGGTAGGCCTTATCCAGACTAATGCCATTCACACCGTTTTCTTTAAGATCCTGCAAATACCATCCATTAGGCAGGGGTTCTTTAACACTTGTCTGAGAAAAAGTGGTTGAACTAACCAAAGCCAGGGCCATCATGATCACAAAACCTTTTAAGATTCTATTCATTTTTGATTGATTTTAAATACAAAGATTAAAAAAGGAGTAAAATTAACTAAACCATCCATACTATTTTAGTAAACTCTCACAGAGTAATGAGTTTTGCATGACAATAAAAGAGCCAAAAGAAAACCTCCCGGTTGCATTGGGAGGTTTTTTAACTCTTTAATTATTTCTCAATTTAAGTTCAACCCTTCGATTAAGTGCTCTTTCCTCCCCGGTTTTGGCTTCATTATGCGGTTTGTTCGGACCAAAGCCCTGCGATGTTAATCTTGAGGCGTCAACACCCTTATTTATAAGATAATTTTTTACAGTTTCTGCTCTTTCCCTGGAAAGTTTCATGTTTGCATTAAAATTGCCATCATTACTTGTATGACCTTCGATGTCAACCTTTAGATTAGTTTCTTTTGACAATAATTCAGCCACCTCGTCCAGTACCTTTTCTGACGCAGGTAACAGTACTGCTTTCGCATATGTAAATTGGATCTTTCGTGCTGCAAATTCAACTTTCTGTATAATTTCTTTCTTGATCTCAGGACAACCATTACTTTCTTTAGCACCGGGCTCTTTTACACATTTGTCTTCTTCGTCGTTCACACCATCGGCATCAGTATCCGGAACGGGACAACCACTATAGCGGGCAACCCCCGCCACAGTTGGACATTTATCATCTTCATCATTGATCGCATCTTTATCTGTATCGGGAACAGGGCAACCTTCATATTTCGCAAAACCTGGTACAGTCACGCATTTATCTTTATCATCAGTAATGCCATCCTTATCTGTATCCAATATAGGACAGCCAATGTTTGCGATTAATCCCTTGTCGTTTGGACATTTGTCATCTTTATCTGCAATCCCATCCGCATCTTTATCCGGGCAACCATGTGTAACAACCGGCCCCGGTTCTGTAATACATAGATCCTCATTGTCAACGATGCCATCACCATCTGTGTCTTTTGGTTTCTCTTCCAATGAAACAGGTTTACCAATAAAAATACCAAGTGTAGCACCATATACACGGTTCTTGAAACTTCCGTCATAGGTGGCCGTGTACATATCAGTAAGGCCCTGGCTAAAATTACCAGCAATAAAAACACCTCCGAACTCAAAACCAGCAGTTCCATTTACTCCAAAATCAAATGTTTTATATTTTCCGGGAGCATTACCAATCGGCAAGTCTGTATTTTCTTCTGTTTCAAACTTCCCTGTTTTTAAATATGTTTCTTTTTTCTCAAGCCCACTATAGAAAAAAGATAGATAAGGACCGCCACCTAAAAAGAATTTTGTTTTGCCACCTAATGGAATTTTATAAACAAGATTCAAAGGAATATCAATGTAGTTTATAAATTGTTTTGCATCTATGCTGAAGTAATTATAAACCGCCGTATCGTAATTGCTGTAGAATTTTCTTCCTTTATTATAAAACATAACACCTGGCTGTGCATAGAATTTTGATTTCACTCCAAGTTGCAAATCGGCGATAAAACCAAAATGAGCACCGGTACGATTACTGTAACCGCTTTCAATTTCTGACCAGTTAGGAAGATCATTTGTTTCTACAATAGTGGAGGAATGGGCGCCGCCAGCAAGAGCAATTCTTAATTGAGCATTCGAAATTTGCCCAAAAACAAGCAGCATGGCTGCAAGAAGTAAAGTTCGTTTCATGGGATGATTTTTCAGAGATATTGATTGATATTCAACGTACAAAGGTTGAAATTATTTCGCAGATATCATAGCATTTTGGGAATAGAAAAGTGTTTACACTTATTTACTCTTAAATATCAAACTTAATACCCTGAGCAAGCGGAAGATTATTGCTGAAATTGATCGTATTCGTTTGACGACGCATATAATTTTTCCAGGCGTCACTGCCACTCTCACGGCCTCCGCCGGTTTCTTTTTCACCACCAAATGCGCCCCCGATCTCAGCGCCACTGGTGCCTATATTAACGTTAGCAATACCGCAATCACTTCCTGAAACAGAAAGAAATTGTTCTGCTTCACGAAGATTCAAGGTCATAATGGCTGATGAAAGACCCTGCGGCACTCCATTTTGAATTGCAATTGCATCATCAACCGTTTTATATTTTAATAAATAAAGAACAGGAGCAAAGGTTTCGTGTTGTACAATTTTATATTCAGGCTTCACTTCGGCAATACATGGTTTTACATAGCAACCGCTTTCAAAACCATCACCACTTAATACGCCACCCTCAACAATAAATTTTCCGCCTTCTTTTTTACACTCTTCAATTGATGCTTCATACATTTTCACTGCATCCTTATCGATCAATGGACCTACATGATTATTTTCATCTAATGGATTTCCGATATGCAATTGGGAATAAGCAGCAATTAATTTTTGTTTTACTTTTTCATAAACATCATCATGAATTATCAGTCGCCGGGTACTTGTGCAACGTTGTCCAGCAGTACCCACAGCTCCAAACAAAGCGCCACGTATCGCCATGTCAATATCTGCATCTTTTGAAATAATGATCGCATTGTTTCCTCCAAGTTCCAATAATGCTCTTCCAAGTCTTGCACCAACTGCTGCGCCAACTGCTTTTCCCATTCTTGTAGAACCTGTAGCTGAAAGTAGAGGTATCCTTGTATCATTAGCCATCCATTCACCAACATCCCGACCACCAATTATTAAAGAACAAACACCTTCAGAAACATTATTCTTTGCAAACACTTCTGAAATGATATGCTGACAAGCAATTCCGCAGAGAGGAGTTTTTTCTGATGGCTTCCAAATACAAACATCCCCGCACACTAATGCAAGCATACTATTCCAACTCCATACAGCAACGGGAAAATTGAATGCAGAAATGATCCCAACGATCCCTAATGGATGCCATTGCTCATACATGCGATGACCGGGACGTTCACTATGCATGCTTAATCCATAGAGTTGTCTTGATAAGCCAACAGCAAAATCACAGATGTCGATCATTTCCTGCACCTCGCCATAACCTTCCTGCAAACTTTTACCCATTTCATAAGAAACAAGTTTGCCTAATGGTTCTTTATACATTCTTAATGCTTCACCGACTTGTCTTACAATTTCTCCCCTTTGTGGCGCCGGCATCAATCGCCATTGCTTGAATGCAGATTCAGCAGTTTGAATTATTTTTTCATAGCTGGCTTTATCAGCAGCAATTACAGAACCGATCAATTTACCATCGACAGGAGAGAAGGAGTCAATTTTTTCACCGGATGATCTTAGCCAATTGCTGCCGGTGCTTGTACCTTGATTATTTTCATCTACGCCCAAAGCTTTTAGAAAATCCATTTCTTTTATTTTAAGGCAAAATTAAATCAGTTAATACTGTTCATTCTCATTTGGGAAAGACTTTCCTTTCACGTCACTGATGTATTGTTGAACAGCGGTAGTTATCTGTTCGCTTAAATTCAAATATTGACGAAGAAAACGGGGTTTAAATTCTGTATTAATGCCAAGCATATCATGCATTACTAATACCTGGCCATCACAATGCATACCGGCGCCGATACCAATGGTAGGAATATGCAAACTTTCAGTTACTTCCTTTGCAAGTTCAGCAGGTATTTTTTCAAGCACAATGCCGAAGCATCCGGCTTTCTCCAGCAGTTTTGCATCACGTCTTAATTTATTTGCCTCATCCGCTTCTTTTGCACGAACTGTATATGTTCCGAATTTATAAATTGATTGTGGCGTTAAACCTAAATGTCCCATCACCGGTATACCTGCAGAAACAATTCTTTTTACTGAATCAACCACTTCTTCACCGCCTTCCAATTTTATTGAATGAGCCCCGGTTTCTTTCATGATACGAATTGCAGAAGCAAGTGCAATATCAGAATTGGATTGATAAGAACCGAATGGAAGATCAACAACAACAAGACAACGATTAACACCACGTATAACAGCTGAAGCATGATAGATCATATGATCAAGCGTAACAGGAAGTGTTGTTTCGTGACCCGCCATTACATTGGAAGCTGAATCACCAACAAGAATGATATCAATACCGGCATTGTCAATAATTCTTGCAAAAGAAAAATCGTATGCGGTTAGCATACTGATCTTTTCTCCAGCCGTTTTCATCTTCTGAAGAGTATTTGTTGTTACTTTTTTTACTTCCTTATTTACAGACATAGAAGCGGGATTTAAATGCACTTTTTATTTGAAAGACTTAAGGTGTAAAGTTATATCCAGTTTTCCTCATTAATCCTAAAATCACGTCAATCGTGGTTCTTTCACTTCTTCATATAATGTATGGATCAACCCATCAGCCAATCCTATCTTGGGTATATAAATTTCTTCTGTATCTGCCCAACGCATTACATTAATATAAATAAGGAGGGCGGGAACGATCACATCTGCACGGTCTTCACGCAAATGATAAAGGGTCATTCTTTGATTAACTGATAAATTACTAAACTCTTTAAAATAATCTCTCAACAGATCAACTGTCAGGGGTTTTCCTTCCTTTCTTTTTGAAAGAGAAAATATTTTATTGATGTTTCCGCCAGAACCAATTGCAGTTACATGATGATAACCTTTTGTTTTCTGCTTTATAAATTCTTTCATTTCATCCCACAATGCTTCACTAACCTGGTTTTTGAGTAAACGGATCGTGCCGATATTGAATGATTCTTTAAAAATAAGTTTGCCATCAGAAAAGAAAGTAAGTTCGGTGCTACCGCCTCCAACATCTATATACAGATAAGATTCTTCTTTTGTCATATTTTCTGCAATATGATTTTCATAGATCAGCGAAGCTTCTTCCTGTCCTGAAATGATCTTTATTTCTATACCAGTCTCCGATTTTACTTTGCGAATAATTTCAGCGCCGTTCGAAGCATCACGCATGGCAGAAGTAGCACAAGCCTTTACGTGTTTTACTTCATATACATCCAGAAGCAGCTTGTAGCTCTTCATGGTCTTAATGACCTTTTCAACTTTGTTGGGAGGTATCTCACCTTTATCAAAAACTTCAAAGCCAAGACGCAAGGGGGCACGCACAAGTGCTGCCTTGATAAATTCGGGATTACCCTGCGGTCCTATTATTACATCGGAAATAAGAAGTCTTGCTGCGTTGCTTCCAATATCAATTGCTGCCAGTCTCAACGTTTACGGGTGTTTGGGTTTTTTTATAAAGATATTTATATGTCTCTACCTGGCTGCGGATCTTTTTTTTGCCTGAATTAATGTAATCATTGCTTAGCTCATTGTTCAGTCGCCTTGCTTTTACATTATCATTTAGTTGTATGTCGAGTATGTCCTTTATTTCCTGTTTAATTTGCACATCATTGATCAGACAACTTGCTTCTACACGATGATCAAGATTCCGAACCATCCAGTCAGCCGAAGATATATAAACTTTCTCTTTACCATTATTATGAAATACCCACACCCGTGCATGTTCCAAATATTCATCAACAATACTGACAGCATTTACGGGCTTCAAATATTTTTTACTTTCGGAACGCATGCAAAAAATTCCACGAACAATCAAATTCAATTCAACTCCAACTTTTGCAGCTTCATTCAGTTTCATTATAAGTGATTCATCAGAGAGTGAGTTCATCTTAAGTGTCATCGCAGCCGGTTTTCCATTCTTTGCATTTTTTATTTCACTTTCAATATGCTCATATATTTTCGTACGCAAAATTTCGGGACTTGGGATCACCATCGTACAATCTTTTAAATATTGAGTCCCGAGTCTTGGAGTTTCAAGGAAATTAAATATCCTGTTTATATCGGTCATTATTTCTTTATTGCTTGTAAGCAAACAATGATCTGCATATATTCTTGCAGTACGTTCATTAAGATTGCCGGTGCTTACAAAACCGTATTGGACTGTTTTTTCATTTACCCGTTTTTTTATCAAACAAATTTTTGCATGGATTTTCATATCCGGAACTCCGATCAAGACTCTTGCGCCTTCTTCTTCAAGACGCACCTTCCATTCAAGATTCGCCTCTTCATCAAACCTTGCTCTCAGTTCAAGTAATACCGTTACCTGTTTACCATTACGAACAGCATTGATCAATGCATTCATAATCTTCGATTGCGAAGCAAGCCTGTAGCCGGTAATTTTTATAGTAGTTACATCCGGATCAATAGCAGCCTCACGTAACAGATCGATCAATGGACTAAATGAATGATAAGGAAAATGAAGCATCAGGTCGTTTTTCATAACGATGTCTGTTACTCTTTCACCTTCTTGCAATAATGGATGATCAAATGGTTTTCGACGCTGGCCTTTTACTTTAAAAATATGATCAGGAAAATCCATGAAGTTTCGGAAATTATGAATACGGCCGCCCGGGATCAGGTTGTCTCTTTTTGAAAGATTTAATCTTCGGATAAGGTATTCCAACATACCCGGATCCATTTCACGGTCGTATACAAAACGAACTGGCTTTCCTTTTTTCCTGTTCTTTAATGCTTTTTCTAATTTTTGAATAATTGAAGTATGTATATCATTGTCGATATCTATTTCCGCATCACGGGTAACTTTAAAAATATAAGATGAATACTGATCGTAACCGAAAAAAGAAAATATCTCCGGTAGATTAAACCGAATGACATCTTCTAAAAGAATAATGTGATGTTCATCAGCTCGGGGAGAAGGAAGCAATACAAACCGAGTTAAGTCCCTTGGGATCTCGATCAGTGCATATTTTCTTTTTAATGCACTTTCTTTTTTCCACATAACGACAGCGAGATAAATTGACTTGTCACGAAGCGAGGGAAAATTTGGAATACTCTCGATCATTAGCGGAATGATGTTAGTGCTCACTTCATCTTCATAATACTTTGTAACAAAATCCTGCTGTTCTTTATTTAATTCATTTTCTTTTACAATAAATATTTTTTCGTTCTTTAGCTCGGCAAAAATATTTTCCCAAATGCGGTTAAATTCACTTTGCTGATTAAGCACCGTCATTTGAATATCATCCAGTATTTCCTGTGCATTGTTTTCAAGATGCATTTTTGATTTTTCACCCACACTTACCATTCTGCGAAGTGTAGCTACCCTTACACGAAAAAATTCATCGAGATTATTGGAAAAGATTCCAAGAAAACGAATTCTTTCTCTCAATGGAACGGTTGAGTCCGCCGCTTCCTGTAATACTCTTCCATTGAATGAAAGCCAACTAACGTCTCTAAAAATCGTCTTATTTTTTTTATCCGATATCATAATAATTCCATCTTATGTGATGGATAAAATTAAGGAAGTGACAGGACGAAAAATATTAATTTTTGGAAATAATATCCGCTTGCAAAGCTTGCTCAGAGTTGGCTGGAATGATTTTCTTTTTGTTGTATCTCGAGATCAACCCGAAACAGATCATACCACCTAAAAGAATAATTGCTGTTTGTGCAGCCCACATCAATGTTCCGGATGCAATGCCGGTTGTTTCGGGATCAAGACCGTATAATCCTAATAACTGCGCAATAAGTACGGGATATGCACCAATACCACCAGGAGTTAAAATGATACCGACTGTTCCAACAACCAATGCGGCAAGTCCACCCGACAATCCAAGATATTGTGTTTCTTTTAAAGCATAAAGCCCCACAGTGGAAGCAAACCAATACATTGTCCAGATCAATATGCTATGAAAGATGAACCAGCCTTTATGCTCAAGATTATTGATACTTGAAAGACCGTGTATAATATTTTTGATCGACTTTTTTATACGGCCAATGATATCAATGTGGCCGAATCGTTTTAAAATAATATAAATCAGGATAAAAAATAAAATGACTCCACCTAATGCGATCACTAATTTTTTCGTTGAAAGATGCCCTGTTTTATCATAGAAGAATTCTTTTGCTAAACTTCGCATCATCTCTCCAAAAATATCCCCCTCCACTATGAGTGCTGAAATAAAAACTATAATAAGGCAAACAAGATCGACTGCTCTTTCAATTAGAATTGTACCAATCAATTTGTCGACTCTGAGTTTTTCATATCGGGCCAATAAAGTACATTTAAAAACTTCGCCGAGCCTTGGCGCTCCTGAATTTACAAGATAACCGATCATAACTGCAGCAAATACATTAAAATTGGAAGGTTTATAACCCAGTGGCTCCATTAGAAGTTTCCACCGAATGGCTCTGCTATAATGTGCGATCAATAAAAAAAGTATAACTGGTAAAATAACCCACTTGCGGCCACGGGCAACAGCATCTTTAATTTGTTCCCATTTTTCATAAGTAAGATGTCTTACTGATAGCCAAACGAAAAAACCGCCAAGAGCTATAAAGAAAAGATATTTTAAAACTGTAAGAAATTTTGCTTTCATAAGATTGCCATGCACTAGAGTTTATTACCTTCTTTTGGAAATACGATCCATGGTTTGAACTTTTTTGCTTCTTCAAAATCCATCGAAGCATAAGATATAATAACAACTACATCACCTACCATTCCTCTCCTGGCAGCTGGCCCATTCAGACAACAAATACCCGAACCTCTTTTTCCCCGGATCACATAAGTTTCTAATCGTTCGCCATTATTTACGTTTACCACCTGCACTTTTTCATTTTCGATAATGTTCGCAGCATCTACCAGGTCTTCGTCAATTGTAATACTTCCTACATAATTCAGGTTTGCCTCAGTGATCACCGCACGATGTATCTTAGACTTTAATACTTCAATTTGCATATAAACAAAAATACATTATTGAGGTTAAAGGAAAATGTTATGGATTGATGACCATGTTATCAATTAACCTTACATTATTAAGAAATGCGGCAGCCAATGCAACAACTTTTTGTTTGCCGTTCCAATTCTCAATTAACTCAAGTGTATCAGCATTTGCTATTTCAACATAATCGATCAGAAACCCTTTTTGCAAAAGCATTTCCTTTGCTTCATCTTTAATTTTTTTTGTGTCGCCTGCTTTTAAATTCTTTATATAACGCAAGGCTTTGGAAATAGTTGACGCATTTATTCTATCAGCAGGAAGTAACCGGGTGTTGCGGCTGCTCATGGCAAGTCCATCTTCTTCGCGAAGGGTGGGGCAGATGTTAACTTTTATCATATCCTTCGATCCAATAAGCTCAATTAATTTTTTTATCACCATACATTGCTGGTAATCCTTTTGCCCTAGATATAAATTATCTGGTAAAACTATTTCAAGCAAGCGAGCCATTACCAGGCAAACTCCCTGGAAATGACCAGGACGAAATTTGCCTTCTAACACTGTTTCCAAAAATCCAAGATCATAGTGTGCCAGGTTTTTAGTTCCATTTGGATAAATATCTTCAACCGAAGGAATAAAAAGAACATCACAACCGGCTCCTTCAAACATCAGAATATCTTTTTCAAGAGTGATGGGATATTTCTTGAAATCCTCAGGATCGTTGAACTGGGTGGGATTTACAAAAATGCTGCAAACGACAATTTTGTTTTGTTTTTTAGCCGCATCAACGAGTGACAAATGACCAGCATGAAGAGCACCCATTGTTGGCACAAATCCGATCTGGTTCTGCCCAATTTTCTTTTTTTCGAGCAGATCTTGTAATTCCCCGGGCTTTTTACAAATTATCATATTTAATTAGCTGTCTTTTCCAAAATCAAGTTCGGAATAAAAGGATTACCTTTGCCGCCGTCCCAAAAAAATATCATTTTTCGGGATCTAAACAAACAAGGCTCAACGATGACAGCAAAGAAAAGAATATTATTTATTGCTAACGAAATGTCTCCTTACCTGGAGCTTACTGAGTTTTCTGAAATAGTGAACAGATTAGCAATAAAATCAAACGATTCAGGCTTTGAGGTTCGGTGTATTATGCCCCGTTTTGGAGTCATAAATGAACGTCGCCATCGTCTTCACGAGGTGGTTCGCCTTTCTGGAATTAATGTGTCGGTTGATAATGATGATCTTCCACTGCAGATCAAAGTCGCTTCTCTTCCAAATGCAAGGTTACAGATCTACTTCCTTGACAATGAGGATCTGTTTAAAAGGAAATACATTTTTACTGACGAGCATGAAAAATGGTATGACGATAATGATCTTCGTACTATTTTCTTTTGCAAGGGAGCCCTTGAAACTGTAAAAAAGTTCGGATGGCCTCCGGATATTATTCATTGCAGTGGCTGGATGACCGGGTTGATACCGGCTTATCTTAAAACAGTCTACAAAAAAGAACCCGTGTTCTCTCATAGCAAAGTAGTGTTTACGATCGGGCCAACAGTTTTCAAAGAAAAAATGGGTGCACAGTTTTTAAAGAAAGCATTAATACATCCATCTATAAAAGAAAAGGATCTCGAGCCATTTAAAGAAACAAATAATACCGCCATGTATCGCGGTGGCGCCACTTATGCTGATGCTATAACTTTTGGCGCAGAAAAGATCGAAAAGAAATTACTGGATGAGTTCACCAAGGTTCGTGGTAAAAAAACATTACTGTATAATGCAGAGTCTGATTTAACAGACTATTTACAATTGTATAACGACCTTGCGGGCAAATAAAATCTGAGATTATTTCGCTATTTATCCCAAAAAAAACTCTTGTGACAATTAGATCTATTCGCTTTATATTATTTTGTTTTTCATTGCTTTTTATCATCTCGTCCTGCAAAAAATTAAATGAAGCTTCGGAAATTGGCAGTGGAGTTATTCCCGGCGCAGACGGTGTAAATACATTTGATACTTCGCTTAGCATATTAGCTTATAACCACATATTCGAAGGAACTAAAGATTCTGCAATAGCAATAACAAGCCTTCTTCAAGACCAGATACTTGGCAACATTTTTAATGACCCATTATTTGGTAAAACAAATGCTAAGATGTTCCTCCAGCTACAACCCCAGTCTTATCCATGGAGTTTTTCTGGCATTTATAATAGAGACAGCTTATATATAGACTCTGTTGTATTGGTACTTGGATGGAACGCCAGTTATGGTGATACAAATGCACCTCAAAAAGTAAACGTAAAGGAGATCAGTCAATTTAGTGAATTCAGAGTAGATACTCTTTTAACGATACGTGACCCCGGTCCCTCAGCTACAACTTTACTCGGCACAAAAAATTTTATTCCTTCCAGTTTAAAAGATTCGGTAAAAGCATTCCAGGACACAACCACCGGTCAACTTCGGATACGACTCGATAATAGTTTTGGCCGAAGATTACTGGATTATGATACCACCAATGCTTATAAATCAGACTCCGCATTTAATAGTTATTTCAAGGGTTTTGCAATAGAACCAGATCAATCATTTGGCAATGCTTTAATGGCGTTTGGTATTTATAATAATCCACATACGAGCCTTGCTATTTATTACCGATATACAAAGGGAGGACAGGATGACACTGCAGTTAATTATTTTCTATTTAAACCAGGATTCTCAGCAAATCATAATTATGTAAATCGATTTGATTTTGCCGGCACACCTTTATTGACAGCGTCGAATACGCCGGCAGAGGATGACCTGGTATATCTTATCAATACTCCCGGTAGCTATGCGACAGTAAAAATTCCGGCATTGGGGAATCTATACAATACAGTAGTTCACCGGGCTGAACTTATTGTAGAGCAGGTGAATGACCCTTTAGCTATTACGTTTACACCTCCAGATGGTTTGATGCTTGATGTGTACGATTCCACCTTAAAAGATTATAAATTTATTCCCTACGATTTCAATCCCGATCGAGATGGTAATGTAAATCCGGGCTTTGGGTTATATGGAAGAAATACAGTTGATGGTGTTGGTAAACCTATAGTGGTTTGGAAATTCGATATAACAAGGTATGTGCAAAATATTTTAACTAAGCAGGAACCGTTGCATGATTTCCGGTTATATGCAACCCAAACTGCATATGCCTGGTTAAAAAACGGGGTGTTATCTAATTCCGGTGGATATACTCCCACACCTGTCGGTGCGAATGTTAATTCAAGATTTGTTTTCGGAAGAGTTATGGTAGGCGGTGGCAATCATCCTACTCAAAGAATGCGGTTAAGAATTGTGCATACGAAAATTTAGTGGATAACATAAAAGTATTGAATTTGTTAGGGTATTATCTTTGCACCCGTTAAGCCCCATGCTGAAGAGGGGCTTTTGAATTTCCCAGAATGCTGAGTAGCGAACCAACAGCACAAGAGTGCGACGCAACGGATGCCTAATGGATAGACAAAAGCCGGGCTAATAGAACAAAATACTAAACTCATACTTTAAATTCTAAAATCGACATGCCTTACTTATTTACATCTGAAAGCGTATCCGAAGGACACCCGGATAAAGTTGCTGACCAGATCAGCGATGCATTAATTGATAATTTTCTTGCTTATGACCCGCAAAGCAAAGTGGCTTGCGAAACATTGGTTACAACTGGCCAGGTAGTACTGGCAGGCGAAGTAAAATCAAAAAGCTATCTCGATGTGCAGGAAATTGCCCGTGATGTGATCCGTGGCATTGGCTATACAAAATCAGAATACATGTTTGAAGCCAATAGCTGTGGTATTCTTTCTGCCATTCATGAACAAAGCGCCGATATTAATCGTGGCGTAGACAGAAAAGTTGGTAAGCTTTCCTTCGATGCAAAAGCAAATGCGCAAGGCGCCGGAGACCAGGGAATGATGTTTGGATATGCTACTCGTGAAACTGAAAATTATATGCCGCTGCCTTTGGATCTTGCGCATAAAATTTTACAGGAGCTTTCTAAAACCCGTCGTGCAGGAAAAGAATTGAAATACCTGCGTCCTGATGCAAAAAGCCAGGTAACGATCGAATATGATGATAATAATAACCCTATTCGCATAGATACAATCGTTGTTTCTACTCAGCATGATGATTTTGACAGTGATAAGAAAATGCTTGATAAGATCAGGGAAGATGTAATTAATATTGTTATTCCAAGAGTTAAGAAACAATGCAAATCTTCTATTCAAAAACTTTTTAATGATAAGATCACTTATCACATCAATCCAACAGGAAAATTTGTGATCGGTGGGCCACATGGCGACACTGGTTTAACAGGCCGTAAGATCATTGTAGATACTTATGGTGGTAAAGGTGCACATGGTGGTGGCGCATTTAGTGGTAAAGATCCAAGCAAAGTTGACCGCAGTGCAGCTTATGCTACACGTCACATTGCAAAAAACCTGGTAGCTGCAGGTGTTTGTGATGAAGTGTTGGTACAGGTTTCTTATGCAATTGGTGTTGCAAAACCATGCGGATTATTTATCGATACGTATGGCACATCAAAGGTTGATCTGTCTGATGGAGAGATCGCAAGAAAAGTAGAAAAGATATTTGATATGCGTCCTTATGCAATTGAACAACGTTTGAAATTGCGTAATCCTATTTATGCAGAAACAGCTGCTTATGGTCACATGGGTCGCGAACCAAAAGTGGTAACTAAAGTTTTCAATAAGGGTAAAGACAATGAAAAGAAAGTGCAAGTTGAATTATTTACCTGGGAAAAACTTGATATGGTAAATGAAGTGAAGAAAGCATTTGGAGTGTAACCTAAAAACAACAATAGGATCCGGAAGTTGTAATGATTTCCGGATTTTTTATTTACCCGGCTTTTGATCATCTATTTAGCTTTTCTTGCGTCGCACTCTTGTACTTTAAGTAATTCTATTCAACAATTTATTAAGTAGCAAAACCCTATTTTTGAAAAGTGAAAAGCTTCAGAAATCAACAACGTCCGAAAAAGAGTTCATTAGTTATTGGAAGAAAAGCCGTGATAGATGCTTTGCAAACCGGGATGCAACTTGATAAGATCTATCTTGATACAAAAGTGATCGGCGATCAGATATTACAAATAAAAAAACTTGCCACACTCAATGCAGTTCCGATCAGTTATGTTCCGGTAGCTAAACTGGATGGGTTTAATGTTAGCAATCATGAAGGCACTGTAGCACAGATCGCAAAAGTTCAATATCAAAATTTACAGGATACCATTTCTTTTATTACAGAAAATGGAGAAGTCCCTTTGTTTTTGATCCTTGATGGCATTACTGATATCCGGAACATTGGCGGTATTGCAAGAACCGCCTTTTGTACAGGAGTGCATGCAATTATAATTCCTGACAAAGGGGTAGGGGCGTTGAATGAAGATGCAATATTGACCTCTGCCGGTGCCTTAGAAAAAATTGCAGTATGTCGTGTAAATAGTTTGATGAAAGCAGTTGATGAACTTCATTTGAATGGCATTAAAGTATACGCAACTGAAATGAAAGCTGAAAAAAGTTTTAGTGATGTTGATTTTTCAGAACCAACTGCTATCATCATGGGTAGCGAAGAAAAAGGAGTTTACCCTGCCTTACAAAAAATTTGCGATGAACAAATAAAAATACCGATGGCAGGCGGATTTGAATCATTGAATGTTTCTGTTGCCACCGGCATCATACTGTATGAAGCAATGCGTCAACGTGTATTAGCCTAAGATATAATCAGCAAAGTTTACCTTTGTTTAAATGAATTCTCCTGTAAAACTTATTGAATGTCCCCGTGATGCAATGCAGGGTTGGAAAAATTTTATTCCAACAGAAAAGAAGATTGAATACATCAATTCACTATTAAAAGTCGGTTTCGATACCATTGATTTTGGAAGTTTTGTTTCCGCAAAAGCAATTCCGCAAATGGCGGACACGAAGGATGTAATTGGGAATTTGGAGCCGATATCTATCGGGTTAGAAACTAGTAAGACAAAGCTTTTGGCAATAGTTGCAAATTTGCGAGGAGCGGAAGAAGCTTCAATGTTTGATCAAATAACTTATCTCGGCTTTCCATTTTCAGTTTCTGAAACTTTTCAACAGCGAAATACAAATTCATCCATAGCAGAATCTTTGAAAAGGGTAGAAGAGATACAGAACTTATGTATCAATAAAAACAAGAAACTTGTTATTTATATATCGATGGCCTTTGGCAATCCCTATGATGATCTTTACGATGAGGATATTGTTTTTAATTGGGTTGAAAAGCTTATGGAATTAGATATTGATATTATTTCACTTGCTGATACGGTGGGAGTTGCTACTCCGGAACAAGTTTATGATATGACAAGTTATCTTGTTGAATCATTACCCGCTACAGAGATCGGTGTTCACCTTCATTCTACAATTGAAAATTGGCAACAAAAACTTGATGCAGCCGTAAAAGCCGGATGTTATAGATTTGACGGAGCACTAAAAGGAATAGGTGGTTGCCCAATGGCGAACGATGAATTGGTTGGAAATATGAATACTGAATGGATGATCAGTTATTTTGAAAAAAATAATATTGCAACATGTCTTAACAAAGAAGCTTTAGCAGAAAGTTTACGGATAGCAGGAGAAATCTTTATTTAAAAAATGCAGTTTCAATTACCCATACAAATAAAATCGCCGGAAGTAAGAATTAATTATCGTGACAAAATCATGTTGACGGGTTCTTGCTTTACAGAACATATCGGCAATTCATTGGATGAATTAAAATTTTCAACTCTTCAAAATCCAAATGGTATTTTATTTGATCCACGAAGTGTTTGCAATTCCTTGATATCATATATTGAAAACAAACAATACAAAAAAGAAGATCTGTTTTACTTAAATGAGATCTGGAATAGTTGGGAGCATCATTCCAGGTTCTCAAACATAAATGCCGAGGAGGCATTGAAAATAATTAATGAATCACAGCAACAGGCATATAATTTCTTAAAAGACGCAGACTGGTTGATCATAACATTAGGATCATCTTTTTCTTACCGGTTAACGACTGAAGCAACATTGGGAGGCTTGCAAAATAATAATGGCGTTGCAAACTGTCACCGGGCTCCATCACAATGGTTCAATAAACATTTGCTCACGATCGACGAAACAATTTCATTGCTTGATCCTACTTACCATCGGTTGAAACAATTTAATCCCAAGCTTAAAATAATTTTTACCATTAGCCCTGTAAGGCATATTAGAGATGGAGTGATAGAAAATAACAGGAGTAAGGCCAGGCTTATTGAAGCTGTGCATCACATGATAAATAAATTTCCGGGGCTATATTATTTTCCAGCTTATGAATTGGTGATCGATGTATTAAGGGATTATCGTTTTTATGATATTGATATGGTACATCCAAATTATCCGGCTACTGAATTTGTAATGGAGAAATTCAGGGAAGGTTTTATAGATGAACAATCTCAACAATTAATGGAAGAAATAAAAAAGGTCGTGATCGCAAGAAAACATAAACCGTTTCAGCCTGAAACAAATGCGCATAAAGCTTTTTTAAAAACTCATCTTGAAAAGTCAAAAGAGTTGCAATCAAAATTTGCTTTTCTTAACTTAAAAGATGAAATAAAATATTTTGATCAATAATGCGATTGTTTAATTTTTTTATTCGGATGATGTATTGGCTGCAAGCATTTGCATCACCATTTCTAGTTTCAGCCGTTATCGCATTTATCATTTATACAAAAAATGAAAAAAATAAGATCATTGCAATTGCTGTCCTTTTCATCGGCGTTTTGGCTGGAATTTTACTTGCCGAGTATATCAGAAAGAAATACGGTCTCAGCACTTTCTTTTCGTGGCTTTATGGATCTGGCCGATTGAATGACGAAAAAACTAAATGACTACTTTATAAACATTCTTCTGATAATATTTTTCGCCGGGTCTTAAAACCGTATTAGGAAAATGAGGAATGTTGATCGCATTGGGATGCTTATGTGTTTCCAAACAAAAACCTGAATAAGGCAAATATTGATTTCCACTCTTTGCTTTCTTAATATTTAAACCTTGCCCTGTATAAAATTGTACAGCAGGTTCAGTAGAAAAAATTTGCAATTGGATGCCTGACTCTTTTGATCTTGCTTCTGCCACCAATTCCAATTCATCTGTTTTATTATCTACGATAAAACACTGATCATAACCATCAGCTTTATTCCAATCCGCATCGATTGCTTTAAAAATTGTAAAGTCATATTGATTATTTGCAACTGCTATGAATTCACCGTCACAAACAAGTCCTTCGTCCTGTGCAAGAATGTAGGAAGAATTGATCTTTACTTCATGATCTTCAATTGTCCCCTTGCCATTATTTAAATTAAAATAGCTATGATGAGTGAGATTTGCAATAGTTGGTTTATCAGTAGTTGCAGTAAATTCATAGCTCAGCTCATTATCATCGTTTAACTCAAAGCGAATGACTGTTTCAAGATTTCCGGGAAAACCTTCTTCGCCATCCTTACTTAAATATTTCAATTCAAGAACAGGATCTGGATACTCATTTTCCAAAACAGCTTCCCATGTTTTTTTATCAAATCCTTCTTTTCCTCCATGCAAAATATCATTGCCCATATTCTGAGTAAGCTGGTATTCTTTTCCGTCTAATAAAAATTTTCCGTTTTTTATTCTGTTTGCATAACGACCACAAGCAGCTCCGAGATAAGCATAATGGTTTAAATAATTCTCAGATAAATAATCTTCTACATTATCAAATCCAAGAACAATATCATTAAAAGATCCGTCCTTCATTTTTACTTTAAACGAAGTGATAATGGCACCGTAATTGGTAATGGATACTTTAGTACCATGTTTGTTGATGAGTGAGAACAAATAAATATCTTCACCCTTTGAATCTTTAAAACAAAATTTTTTTTGAATAGGCATAATCAATCGACGATGAATACAGATGCAATGATAAAAGAATTTTCATCACAATTCGGAAAGACTCCGGATCATATTTTCTTTTGCCCCGGGCGGGTGAACCTGATTGGAGAGCATATAGACTATAATGGTGGTAAAGTGATGCCTTGTGCTATTTCTTTAGGAACGTGGCTGCTCGTTTCAAAAAATAATAACAAGCTACTACGATTTAGTTCTCTGAACTTTCCTGAAAAAGCAGATTTTCATCTCCAGGATTCGTATTCTAAAACAGGTAAAGATTGGTTCAATTACCCGTTGGGCATGATCAATGAAATTGTACAGGAAGGAGACCCTATCTCTGGCTTAGATATGTTGTTTTATGGCAACCTGCCCATTGGTGCAGGTCTGTCTTCATCAGCATGTATTGAAGTATTAACAGGCTTTGCTTCAAGTAAATTGTTTGGATTAAATATTCCCGGAAAAGAATTGGCATTGATGGGCAAAAAAGTGGAGAATAAATTTATCGGTGTCAACTCTGGAATAATGGATCAGTTTGCTGTAGCAATGGGTAAAAAAAATAATGCTATTCTGCTTGATTGTGATACGCTGGACTATGAATACATTCCTTTTGAAATTGGTGATCATATTTTAGCGATCATCAATAGCAATAAACAAAGAACACTTGCCGATTCAAAATATAATGAACGTTTTACCGAATGTGGAAAGGCGTTGAAAGCTTTGAAAAAAGAATTAGACGTAACTCATCTTTGCGATATTGATCTTAAAACTTTCGAAGATCATCGCCATTTAATAAATGATCCTGTGTTGGACAAAAGAGCATTGCATGTGATCAGTGAAAACTTCAGGGTAGGAGAGGCAAAGGATGCTTTGAAAGCAAATGACCTGGCAACTTTTGGTAAACTCATGTACGCATCGCATCAGTCCCTAAAAGATTGGTATGAAGTAAGCGGAAAGGAATTAGACACGATCGTTGAATTTTGTAAAACTTACGAAGATTGCATTGGCGCAAGAATGACCGGTGCCGGATTTGGTGGCTGTGCCATTGCATTGGTAAAGAAAAATAAGTTTGAAGATTTTTCTTCTAAGATCAATGCATATTATGAAGAAAAGATCGGCTATAAGCCTGATGTATTTGCTTCAGAGATCGGAGATGGAGTAGGAGAATTAAAGAAAGAATTTACTTGATCAATGAATTCTATCACCTCTTAATTCAAGGTTTTTAATGACCTCTGCTTCGTATTCTAACCATTCGGCCCAGCGCTTTCTTACTTTTTCTTTGTCGATATAAGTTTCTGAGAGTTCAATAAACAATGTATAATGCCCTGCCTCACTTTCCATAAAGCGTCGATAAAAATTGCGGAGATATTCATCATTCAACCCTTCACTCAATCTTTTGAAACGTTCACAACTTCTTGCTTCGATCAACGCCATAGTTAATAATTGATCCAGCATACGGCTTTCCACACTGCCGCCTTGTTTCTGAAAATCGATGAGTTTGTTTACATATTCATCTTTTCGTTGCTTCCCAAGTTTCAAATTCCTCTTTTCCAACTCTTGCAACACGAGCCTGAAATGACCCCATTCCTCAGTAACGATCGGAGCTAACTCTTTCACAAGCTTTTCCCTTTCGCTATAACGTTGAATAAGCGAGATGCAGGTGGTAGCCGCTTTTTGCTCACAGTAGGCATGGTCGGTCAAAATTTCTTCTATGGATTTCCCGGCCAGGTCAACCCAGCGGGGATCCGTAGGCAGTTGAAGACCAAGGATATTTCGGGTATCTTCTGATAATTGTTCTTCTAACATCAGTGGATAAATTAGAGGGTCCAAAGCTAAATCAAAAATGGCTGATTTCTTTGTTGATATGCCTGTGAGCCTTACCTTTGCCGCCACAAATAATCGGATGTAAAATCGGATGAAATTAAAAAAATAAACAGATGCCTTTAACAAAAGAAAAAAAATCGACCGTCATCGCTCAATATGGCGGAAAAGAATCAAACA